>Ga0208648_1000079_pt1 | contig 99440 bp, 86 predicted proteins | sample AntAceMetag02UKL_FD_184772 | JGI IMG/M metagenome (GOLD analysis project Ga0208648, IMG submission 184772) | Saline lake microbial communities from Ace Lake, Antarctica - Antarctic Ace Lake Metagenome 02UKL (SPAdes) (version 2) | ecosystem: Environmental > Aquatic > Non-marine Saline and... | reverse complement strand
AGGCGGTTCTGGGCCCGGGGATACTTCTCAACCACCTCCGGCAATGTCACCGACGACATCATCACGCAGTATCTGGAATTACATTCCTCCAAATGATGCTACCGGCGTCAGCCGGTAGTCCTTCACTTGAATTGGAAAATAAATTCCTCCACAAATTGACACAGAAAAAAGCCGCGTAAGACGGCTGAAAAATTTGTGTCATATCGCTCTGGAGGGTCGCCTTGACTTGGGTTGTTTCAATAGCCTTGCTGGTTATACTTTTGCTGTTGGGCATCTGGTTTCTTCAGAAATTTTACGTCAAGGCCACACTCAACTCGGCGCTCGTTCGCACCGGATTGGGTGGGATGCGCATTGTGCTGGATGGCGGATGCATATCATTGCCTATCATTCATCAGACACAGCGCGTGATGATGGGTGCCATATCATTTCCGTCGTCACGTCTGGGACGCGAAGCACTTCTGACAGGCGACCAGCTTCGCGCCGACATTACCATGGAATTCGAGTTCAAAGTGATGGCGACGCCGCAGGGTGTGGCCGCCGCAGCGCAGTCTCTTGGATCGAGGATCGAGCGCGGCGGAGAAGCGATAGAAGGGGTACTGTCCGGACCGTTGATCGGCGCCATGCAGAATGCCGCAGCGACCAGGACACTTGCCGAAATACACCATGATCGCGCGGGCTTCACGAAAGAGGTCGAAACGGCAATCACTGCCAAAGCAGAGCAATTCGGCCTGACGCTTGTCTCCGCATCCTTGCTGCGGGTGGATCAAAGTGATGTGTCGCAGTTCGATGAGAAAAACACCTTTGATGCGCAGGGAATGCGTCGCCACGCCGAGTTGATTTCAGAGCAGCGTCGCGAACGGGTTCGCATCGAGACGGAAACCGAGATTGCAGTTCGCCAACAGGGGCTGGAAAAACACCAGCGGCAATTGGAAATTCAGCGCACCGAGCGTGAAACGAGCATCGCCCAGCAGGAAATATTCGATCGGCTGGAAGCCGAAGCCCAGGCTAAAACCAGAGAGGCCAAGTCGCAATCCGAGTTGCGGGCGGAAACGGCCAGAATCGACGCGGAACAGAAAATTCAGGAAGCGAAGGTCGCCAATGACACGGCTCTGCGTCGCTCCGAGATGTCAGCCATTCTCTCGCTGGAAGAAACCAAGATCGAGAATGAGACCCGGTTGGCAAGTCTGAGGACCGCCGAATTCGGTACCCAGGCCGCCGAAGAGGCAGCGCGAGCCCAGGTTCTGCTGGCGGCCGAAGATGTTCAGGCACAAAAGGAGCGTGCCATTGCCAAGCGCGAATATGAGACGGCGCAACTGCGCCTGCAAAAAGATATCGATCTGAGCACCTCACGAACAAAAAGTGACGCTGAAACTCTAGCGACCAGAACGCTTTCGGAAGCCAATGCCGCCAAGACAATGGCCGAAGCCGAACTTGTCAAAGCCAAAGCGGAGGCAGATGGCCGCGCAGCCCATATCATTGCTGAAAATTCTATGAGTGAAGCGCTGATCCGCAAACTGCTGGAGGAAAGGCGTCTCGACCGCATGCCGGAAATCATGACGCAGATGATGAAGCCGGTCGAAAAGATCGACTCCATCAGAATCAATCAAATCAGCGGATTGGGTGGCCAAAACGCCACCAACGCGGAAGGTGGCGCAGAAGGCGCCTTTGGTGCCGCGATGGATCAGATCCTGGGTATGGCCGTACGGTTGCCCGCGATGAAACAGATGGGTGAGGAAATCGGTCTGGATTTCGATGCCAATCTGGCTGGCCGAACGGCCGACTATGCCAATCGCCTCAAGGCAAAGGACGACAAGAAATAGAGGCATACCAACTAACATGGCAGCAAGCCATGTGCAGGGGAAAACCATGACAATTAGCAGAAGAAAATTTGTTGCTGCCGGCGCCGCATTGACCGGCTCCATGTTGCTGCCACGTGTGGCAATGGCAGCCGATACCATCAAGCTTGGGTCCATCCTGGACACATCGGGTATTTTTGACGCCTATGGCAAGCCGATGAATATGGCCATGCGGCTGGCTGTCGATCAGATCAATGCGGATGGCGGGCTTTTGGGCAAGCAGGTGGAGGTCGTATCCTACGATACCCAGTCTGACATGGCCCTGTACTCGCAATATGCGCAGCAGCTGACACGTCAGGACAAGGTTGATGTGGTGCATGGCGGCATCCTGTCCGCTTCGCGCGAAGCCATTCGTCAGACCATGCATAAGACAAAGACATTGTATTTCTACAACGTGCTGTATGAAGGCGGTGTATGTGACCGCAATATCTTCATCAATGGCGTGACGCCGGCCCAGCAGGTGGAAGCTCTGGTTCCCTATGCCATGGGTAAATCGGGCAAGAAGGTCTACATCCTGGCTGCAGACTACAATTATGGGCATATCACGGCAAAATGGATCCAGAAGTTCGTTGCCGACAACGGTGGTGAAACCGTCGGCGTGGATTTCTTCCCGCTGGATGTGGCCGATTTCGGATCGACAATCGCCAAGATCCAGACCGTGGGCCCGGATCTCGTCATTGCGCCCCTGGTTGGCGGTGCGCATCTTTCATTCTTCCGCCAATGGGCCGCAGCCGGCATGAAAGACAAAATTGCGCTGGCTTCAACAACGCTTGGTGTTGGCAATGAACACAAGGTCCTGACCGCTGAAGAGGGCAATGGGATCATGGTTGCCTATAATTACAGCCAGGAACTGGACACACCGGCAAACAATGCTTTCAAGAAGAGTTGGGCCGATGCAAATGGCGGTGACCAGAGCATGCACGAAATTGCCGTATCCAACTATCAGGGTGTCCTGACCTGGGCCGAAGGCGTGCGCAAGGCAGGATCACTTGACAGGGATGCCGTCATAGAAGCACTTGAAACCGGCGTTTCGATTGATGGACCAGCAGGCAAGATCACGGTTGATCCGAAAACCCATCATGCGGTGCTGGATGTTCATCTGATGGAATTTCAGGATCAGGGCATGCGGGTCGTCGAAACCCTGCCTCAGCGTCAGCCCATCGATACCCAGGCGGTCTGTGATTTGCAGGCCAATCCGGACGACAACAAACAATACGAGATCGAGATCTGATCCGCTCAGGATTTGCACCGGGAGGGCAGCGCCATTGCTGCCCTCCTTTTCACCCCTGTGCGGGTGAATGAATTCGGATTTTCCAATTTTGTGAGACCGCATGGATCTGTCTTTCGTCATACTTGTTGAAATCTTTTACGCTGTCGCCTCACTTGCGCTGATCAGCGCTGGATTGGCCGTGGTGTTCGGGATGATGAAAGTCATCAATCTGGCGCATGGTGAATTCATGATGATGGGTGGCTATGCCACTATCACCGCGGTACATCTGGGCGTGAATGTCTTTGTCGCCATGCTCATCATCGCGCCGCTGATCGTTGGTCTGATCGGCCTAGTGGTGGAACGGCTCGTCATCAGGCATCTCTATGGACGCCTGGTGGATACCATGCTCGCCACCTGGGGTCTCAGCCTGTTTTTCATCGGCATGGCCACCATGATCTTCGGCAATACGACGACGAGCATCACGACACCGATCACCGGTTTCGCCGTTGGCGATTATCAGATCAATGGCTACAATTTTTTCATAATCTTTGTGTCTGCAGTGCTTCTGATCAGCATGTATGTGTTGCTGAAAACAACCCGAATTGGCCTGATCGCGCGCGGAACCATGCAACGTTCCGATATGGCGGCGGCCCTGGGTTACAGTCCCGATCGCATCTATATGGCGACCTTTTTCTGTGGTTCTGCCCTGTCAGGCCTGGCTGGTGCGGTGCTGGCGCCTCTGGTCGGACTGGTGCCGACCTCTGGTGGCGCCTATATCGCCAAAGCCTTCATAACGGTCATTGCCGGCGGGCCGTCACTGATTGTCGGCCTGATAAGCAGCTCGAGCCTTTTTGGTGTGGTCAACCAGATATTCACCTTCGGCATTTCGCCGGTGTTTGGTGATGTCGCCCTGTTGATTTCCGCGGTCATCCTGCTGCGGCTGCTCCCACAGGGTGTCACTGGCAAATTCTTCAAGGGGAAAATGTGATGAGCCGCTCATGGGGCAGGCAGGATGCCGCAACCATTGTTGCAGCCATTGTCCTGATCTGGCTGATGCCGCTGCTGATCAGTACCTATACACTGACGGTGCTCGTCATTTACGGAATGCTCGCATTGAGTCTCGGCCTGATCTGGGGATTCGGTGGGATTCTGTGCTTCGGGCAGGCGGCCTTTTTCGGCCTCGGCGCCTATACCTATGCCATTGCAGCGATCAATGTCGGTGAAAGCACGCTGCCGATGATCCTTGCCGTCTTCGTGCCGGCACTCTTTGCCGCGCTATTGGGCGCCATGATGTTCTACGGTCGTTTGACCGACGTCTATCTGGGGGTGATCACGCTGGTCGTGACCCTCATTTTGTTCAAATTCGTCAACTCTTCGGCCGGACCGCAATATGTCATCGGAGAGGCGCGGCTCGGCGGTTTCAACGGCATACCGGGATTTCACACTTTGAACATCCCCGGTCAGCCCGATGAATATATCTGGGGTGATGCACTGTATTATGTCTGTGCCGTTGCTCTTCTGGCCGTCTATTTCCTTGTGACGTGGTTGTTGCGGTCATCCTTCGGGCGCATTGCCATTGGTATTCGGGAAAATGAAACGCGCGTATCGCTGATGGGCTATGATGTGCGGGCCCGAAAGACCATTCTGTTTGCCATCGGCGCCGCCATTGCAGGCCTTGCCGGTGCCTTGTTTGCCAATTGGGGCGAAATCGTCACGCCGGGTCTTTTCAGCCTTGGCCAGTCTGCCGAGATCATCATCTGGTGCATTGTGGGCGGGCTTGGAACACGGTTGGGGCCCATCATCGGCGCTGCAGGTCTTGCCTATCTGAAATTCCTGCTGGGACAGCAGTCCCTGATCGACAACACATTGATCATGGGCATCATCCTTGTGCTCTTCGTGCTGTTTTTGCCGAAAGGCATCGTTCCGGCCGTCGCATCCCTTTGGAAAGCAAGCTTTGGCCGCAGGTCGGGCCGAAAATCCGCAGGGCGTCGGCATATGCGCAGGGTGGACAGTGCCAATGGCTGAAACCGTGCTGGAAACAACAGGTCTGACAATGCGCTTTGGCGGTGTTGTTGCGACAGACAATGTCAATTTTTCTCTCAAGGCGAGAGAATTGCGCTGTCTCATCGGTCCCAATGGGGCTGGCAAATCGACATTCTTCAAATGCATCACCGGATTGCTGACGCCCAGTGAGGGGCAGGTCTTCATGCGCAATCAGGAAACAACCGGCTGGCATCCCCATGAGGTCGCTTCGCTTGGCGTCGGTATCAAGACACAGGTCCCCAATGTCATGGATGGGCTGACTGTCGTTGAAAACATCTGGATGGCAGCTCGCCGGTTCATGCCCTCAAAGGAGGCTTCTGACAAAGCCCAGGACGTCATCGAGAGACTGGCTCTGGGGTCGATTGCAAAGGCCGAGCTTGGCCGGTTGGCCCACGGAGAGAGGCAGCGGGTCGAGCTTGGGCTGGTTGTGGCCGCCGATCCCTGGCTGGTGCTGCTGGATGAACCGGCCGCTGGCATGACGGCGGGAGATGTGGACCGCATGAGCGCCATCATCGATGAGATGACGCGCACGGCCGCGGTGGTGATTGTTGAACACGACATGCAGTTCATTCGTTCGATCGCATCGACCGTCACGGTTTTTCATCAGGGCGCCATCCTGATGGAAGACCATGTGGACAAGGTCATGTCCGACCCCATAGTGCGCAATGTCTATCTGGGAAAGAAGGCATGATGACACACGAAGAACCATCAATCCTGCTCAATATCAAAGGCCTATCCGGCGGCTATGGCAAGGTGCCTGTTCTCTATGGCATCGATATCAGTGTTGCGGAAAATGAAGTTGTCGGCATTCTCGGCCACAATGGAATGGGCAAGTCGACATTGTTGAAAACTGCAATGGGTTTCCTGCCGGCAAGTTCCGGAACGATACGGTTTCATGGCACCGAGATTACCCGCATGCCTCCCAGCGAGCGTGCCGGAATGGGAATTGGCTATGTCCCGCAAGGGCGCGGCATCTTTCCCCAGTTGAGCGTGCGCGATAATTTGCGCTTTGCCTGGCACGACTATTCCGGCGCCAGCGAAGAGGAAGTGATGGATACGGTTCTTGCCGATTTCCCGCGCCTCGTTCCACTGCTTGACCGTGAGGGCGGTGCGCTTTCGGGCGGTGAGCAGCAATTGCTGGCGCTGGCCCGGTGCCTGATGGGCGATCCTGAATTTCTGTTGCTTGACGAACCGACAGAAGGCATTCAGCCATCAATCATCGAGGAGATGTCGGAAACACTGTTGAAACTGCGTCAGGAAAGGGGGCTGGCAATCCTTCTGGTTGAGCAGAATTTTGACTTTATCGCCGATCTTTCAGACCGGGTGCTGGTGCTGGAACGGGGACGTATTACCGGTGAACTCGAGCGATCAGACCTTTCCGACCAGGCCAAGATAGACCAGTTTCTCGGTTTCGGCGCAGCTCGCTCTACGCGGGGCAATACTTCTGTCAAACAGACAGGTGCCCCAATCAGTCGCTCGGCTACGCCACATGCCCCCATTCCATCGGGCATGAAAGCTGCTGACGCAATGCCTTCTCGCCTTCAACCCGCGGTGACCAATATGACCATCAAACGCCCGACACTTTCCCAGATGCGCGGCATGGCAGAGCGCTTCGGCATGAGCTTGAGCGATGCCGAACTTGCCGAGTACAGCCAGATCATTGAACCCTATATTCAGGCCTACGACCGGCTGGATGCGATGCCGGACAATCTGCCGGAGGTGCGCTATCCAAGATCACCGGGATACCATCCCGATGCGACGGAAAACCCCCTCAATGCCTGGTATGTGAAAACCGAGGTCAAGGGTGCCATGGATGGTCCCTTGCGCGGAAAGAGAATTGTTCTCAAGGACACCGTTTGCCTGGCCGGTGTGCCGATGATGAATGGCTCATCGATCATGGAAGGGTATACGCCGGAAATCGACGCCACCATCGTGACCCGCATGCTGGATGCAGGCGCCATCATCGTCGGCAAGGCCCATTGTGAGGATTTCTGCCTTTCCGGCGGGTCACACACCAACGCCAAGGGCCCGGTGCACAACCCCTGGAAGCGTGGCTTCATGGCGGGCGGCTCGTCGAGTGGTTCGGCTGCGCTTGTGGCCGCCGATGAAGTCGATATGGCCATTGCCGGAGATCAGGGTGGGTCCATTCGCATTCCCTCTTCCAATTGTGGTGTATACGGCATGAAAGCCACCCATGGTCTTGTGCCCTATACCGGCATCATGCCGGTTGAGCAGACCATTGATCATGTCGGCCCGCTGACCAAGACCGTGGCCGACAATGCGTTGTTGCTTGAGATTCTTGCCGGTGAAGATGGTCTCGATCCGCGCCAGTACAAACCCAAGACCTTCCGCTACACCGAGGCTTTGGGCAGGGGAGCCCATGGACTGAAAATCGGCATCCTGAAGGAGGGATTTCACCGGCCCGAGAGCGAAGCGGATGTGGATCAGAAAGTGCTGGCGGCGGCTGACCGTTTTCGTGAGCTTGGCGCGCGGGTCGACGAGATCTCCATCCCTGAACACAATCTGGCCGTGGATTGCTGGACCGCCATCACGGTCGAAGGCCTGCAGGACATGATGATGCATGGCAATTCGGCCGGCACGAATTACCGCGGTCTTTTCCTGCCCTCGATGAGTGACCATATGGCGCAATGGCGAAACCGCGCCGATGAACTCAGCCATTCCTTGAAAACCTGCATGTTTCTGGGTGAATATTTCCAGGATCAATACCGCGGGCGTTTTTACGGAAAAGCGCAAAACCTCATGCGCAAGGTCAATGAGCGCTATGCGGCTGCTCTGAGGAATTATGATCTTCTGTTGATGCCAACCGTTCCCATGAAGCCTCAGGAAATTCCGCCGGCGGATTGTTCCATCAGCCTTTATGTGCAACGTGCATTTGAAATGATTGGCAATACGGCGCCGTTCAATGGCGGTCTACCGGCAATGAATGTGCCTTGCGGCCTGAGTGAAGGATTGCCGATCGGCATGATGCTGGTGGGCCCCAATTACGGTGAGATGAAGATCTATCAGGCAGCCCATGCATTTGAACAAAGTGGTGACTGGCGGGCCATGAGAGGGAGTGATTGATGTCAATTTTGGATGAAAGTCTGGCTTCAAAGATACGCGCATCCGGCAGGTCAAAAGTCCATGTGGCGGATGCAATGGGTGCGCCCGAAGGGCATGGTTCATACGTCAAGGGAAATACCGAAAGCCCTTTGCGTTACATGACCATTCCACAATTGCTGCGTGAGGCGGTTGCCCGTTTCGGTCCCCGCGATGCGCTGGTTTTTACCGATACGGGCGAACGTTACAGCTATTATGATTTTGACCGTGATATCGACGCGCTGGCGTCCGGTTTTCTGGCCATGGGCCTGCAAAAGGGCGACCGCATCGGCATCTGGTCACCCAACCGGCTTGAATGGGTGCTGACACAATTTGCTTCGGCGCGCATCGGCCTGATCATGGTGAACATCAATCCGGCCTATCGGTTGTCCGAGGTAGACTATGCGTTGAACAAAGTGGGGTGCAAAGCGCTGATTCTTGCAAGGGCATTCAAGTCCTCCGACTATCTGGGGATGATCCGGCAATTGGCGCCTGAATTGGAGACCTGCCAGCCGGGCAGGCTGAATGCGGCGAAATTCCCGACCCTGAAAAGCATCGTCGTTATGGGCAGCGATGCGGGTCCCGGGACTTTCACATTCGATGAGGTCAAGAATCTTGGTGGCCCGGCGCAGCAATTGCGTCTGCAGTTGATTGATGGAACCTTGAACCCGGATGATCCAATCAATATCCAGTTCACGTCAGGGACCACGGGAACGCCCAAAGGCGCAACGCTTTCGCACTATAATATCGTCAATAACGCGCGATTCGTGACAGACAGGATCAATCTGACGGAAGCCGATCGCCTGTGCATTCCCGTGCCGCTTTACCATTGTTTCGGCATGGTGATGGGTGTTCTGGGCGCGGTCAGCAAGGGCGCTGCAATGGTCTTCCCGGGAGAGGCATTCGAACCGAAAGCGACATTGAATGCACTGACATCAGAGCGCTGCACAGCCGTCTATGGCGTGCCGACCATGTTTGTCGCCATGCTGCAGGAGATGGAGGCGCAGTCCTATGACCTTGGATCACTGCGCACCGGTGTCATGGCCGGCGCACCCTGTCCGATCAATGTCATGGAGCGGGTGAACCGCCAGATGAACATGAAGGAGGTGACGATCTGCTATGGCATGACCGAGACATCTCCGGTCTCATTTCAGAGTTTTGTCGATGATCCCATCGAAAAGAGATGCGCCACTGTCGGGCGGGTGCATCCGCATCTTGAGGTGAAGATCGTCGATCAGGAGGGGAAGATCGTCCCCATCGGCGCCCAGGGCGAACTGTGTACACGTGGATATTCCGTCATGAAGGGCTATTGGCAAGAGGATGAGCGCACCCGCGAGACCATTGTCGATGGCTGGATGCAAACGGGCGATCTTGCCACCATCGATGAAGGGGGCTTCTGTTCCATCGTCGGGCGCGTCAAGGATATGATCATTCGCGGCGGCGAGAACATCTATCCGCGTGAAATTGAGGAATATCTGTTCCGTCATCCACAGGTCAGTGAAGTTCAGGTCTTTGGTGTCCCGGATGAAAAATTCGGCGAAGCGGTCTGTGCCTGGGTCGTTGCAAAACCGGGTGAGGGGGTCACTGAGGAGGCGATCCGGCAATTCTGTCAGGGACAGATTGCCCACTACAAAATTCCCGCACACATACGCATTGTCGACGAAATCCCCATGACCATCACCGGCAAGCCGCAGAAATTTGTCATGCGCGATCAGATGAGCGAACTTCTAAGCACGTCCTGATGGGCTGTTGTCCAGTGTCGCCTTATGCAACCAAATTCACTTTGAACGCACTGTTGCTACCTCGAGGTTTTCATAATCGAGGGGATCACGATGCCCGCGATTAGCCTGGAGAACAAAAGGCTCGTCGCACTTGAAATAATGGGGCCGAAGAAATCCGTATTTCGGCTCGACCATTTCGCGGACATTGGAGCGAGGTGACGGCCTGCCCATGGCAGGATTTTCAGCAGCAAGGATTATTTTGGTCTCAATCGCCGCAACCACATTCGCTGACCCTTAAGGAATCGGGGGAGCGAGTACTATGCCGATGGGGTCTTCCCAACGGGCATGGCGAGCCGGTGTCGGGTTTCCGCAAAAGTGCGTGGCAACCATGGCAGTCACAATGGCAATGCAGTCATTGGCGGGTTTGGACTCGTTTCGTTCCATTTGTTGCAAGAGACGCGGCGCAAGAGGGCGGCAAGCCTGGCAAGACGCGCGTCAGCGTCCATGACAAGGCTCATATGGCGATGTCAACCGTGCCAGGCCCGTGCATACCTCGAAGGGATGACGCATCGATAGCCAATTGACGGGACAAAGTCAGTGACCGACGCGGTGACTATGGAACCAATATCCTTGGTGCGCGTTCATCGTTACGGGTAGAGCATGCACGATGCGTACTCTTTTGAATCTAAGGAGTAGCGCTGGTGCCCAGGGTGACCACCATGTCCGAACTGACCATCGACGGAAAGCTTGCGCTTGCACCGGGCGCGTCGAGCAAGGCGTTGTTCGGCTTTTACGGTGAAGAGCTCCGGCAATGGTTCCATCGCCAACGTGCTGACCACGACGCGATCATGGTTGGCGCGGGAACCGTTCGCGCTGATGATCCCGAACTTACAGTCCGCTACGTCGAGGGTCGAAATCCCTTGCGGGTGGTGCCGACAAATGGATTGGATTTGCCTCTAGATTCCCATCTACTCAATGATGGCCTGCCGACGCTGCTGGCAGTTCCCGCCATCGCGCTCAAGGCAGCGCTGCGCGCCTTCGGCAACCGGGCGGGTGTCGAGATTGTGCAATGCGGGGAAGACCAAGTTGATCTCCTGGCGCTGATGGCCGAACTGGATCGCCGCGGCACCGTCAGCCTCATGGCTGAGGGCGGCAGCCGGCTTCTGCATTCGCTCTTCGCACTCGATCTGGTCTATCGCATCGTCATCAAGCACATCCCCGTCATCGCCGGCAGCACCGACGCGCCGGAATATCTCAGGACGCCGGATGGCGCCAATCCGCTCGGGCTTTCGCGGTGGCAGATTGAGGACTGGCGCATCATCGGCGGCGTAGGGATCTCCACCTATACAAAGCCTGGCTCGGGCGTCGCGGAAGGATAAAGCACATGATCTCGACCCAAGAATTGCACATTCAGGGACGGAAATTGGCGAAGAGGTCCGGCCAAAACCCGATGGCGGTCTTCGACAGCCGCATCGACGAAGGTGATCTCGACGGCAGTGGCACGCCACAAATGCTCAGACACGTCAAGCACCAGGCGCTGATGCGCTCCTATCAGGGCCGCTATACGCTTCTGCCTTCTTCTTTGATCGATGATGGGCGCCAGGAATCGATCCTTGATCGCCTTGACCGTCATTATGATCCGCGGACGATGCGCGATCTCGATGCGCTGCGCCTGGATCTGGAGGCCGAACTTGTCGTGCCGCTGGTGGAGGAGGCTGGCCGGCGGATGGACGGCGTGGATGTCAAAGCCTATGTCGCCGAACTGCTGCCCGCCATTCGCGCCACGCCGCCTAGTGCATTTCTCGATTTTCTGAAGGCAAGTCCGCAGCGCGACCATTATTACCGACACTTCCTGATCCAGTCCTCGGTGGATCTCCTGGCGGAGGCTTCGGCTTCTGCGCTCGGTGTTATCGGCGAGTTTGGCGAGCCGCAATCGGCACTGTTTCGGATCCTGATTGATGAATTCGGCTATGGCGAGCACTCCAAGAAACACAGCGTGCTCTTCCGCAATACCATTCGTGGCTTCGGACTCGACACTGAATACAATGCCTACTGGCCGCTCTTCGACACCCCGGCCCTGGCAGTGCACAACATCATCCATTTCATGTTCCAGACGCCACGGCACTTCTTCAAACAGGTGGGCTTCCTGCTCTACGCCGAGACCAGCTATCAGCATTCTACCGGTGAGCATTTCCGCTATTTGCGCCAGTTCCATCCAGGCGTCGACGGCACCTATTTCGGCGAGCATGCCCATATCGATATTCATCACACCGCCATGGTCATCGACGAGGTGGTCAAGCCGCTGGTGGCCAAGTACGGCGCTGAAGCCGGGCATGACATCCTGACCGGAGCGGAAATGACGCGCGCGGCCTTTGCTGCTTCCGACGCGCATATGCTCAAGGTCTGCAAGGCGTTCGAAGCCGCATCGGCTGACGGCGCGGCGGTCTACGGTATGGCTCGCGGCAAGCTCTCCGAGGGCCACTGCAAAACGCCGGACAGCGCGCAGCAGGAAGTCGTTGGGTTAATACAGGTTGGCGGGATCGGGCAGGTGACCGAGCCGGGACGGTTCTCGTCATTTCCAGATGGCGCCATCGGCCGGACGGTCAAATGAACACCATCCCCCACACCGATGACATGTCTGAGCCCACAATACCGGGGAGCGACCCGCTCCCATTGAGCTGGATAGGCCGCGATTTGCCGCCGATCTGGCGCGACGGCAAGGAATATTTCATCGTCAGCCATCGTGGAACGCTCTATCTGGTCCACAACCGCTGCCCCCACCGCGGTGGCTCGCTGAAATTCGGCTATCTCAATGCGTGCGACGAGATCGTCTGTCCGCTGCACCACAATGCATTCGGCCTCGAGCGACTGGTGCGACACCCGACGACGTTGCGACTTGTGGCGGAACCGACATGAGCGGAGGTTTATCTCATATCCTGTTCGAAGGTGGGACGCTCAAACTTGCCAATATCGTCACGCTTTCGCGCGGGATCGCCATTCTCCCGATTGTCGCGCTGCTGTGGTTCGATCTGCCGGTCGCGGCCCTGATTCTCTATCTGGTCGCAGCCATGACTGACATGCTAGACGGCTGGCTCGCCCGCCGTAGCAGCCGCTGGTCCGACTACGGCGCCCGTCTCGACGCGATCGTAGACAATTTGTTTTCAATGGCCATCCTCGCTTTCCTTCTGATGGCTTTCCCCGGACTTGGCGCGCGCCATCCGATCGCTCTATTCGTGCTGTTTGGCGGGCCACTCATCTATCTCGCCGTTTCGCTGGCGCTAACCGGCAGGCTGATGATGTTCCATTTCTGGTCGGCAAAGCTGGGTGCACTGCTCCTGTTCGCACTCTGGCCGATCGAGGCGTTCACCGGCCACGAGGAATTCTTGCCGTTTGCCGCAATCATTGTCGGACTGAGCCGTATCGAGCAGGTGCTGTTCATATTGCGCGGCGGTCGAGATCTCGACGCCAGCCACGGTCTTGCCGTACCCGAAACCCAGACGACAAGCATCCCGGAGAACCGTTCATGAACATTTCCGCAGCCAAAAATTTTGCAGTCTCGACAATTGCTTCCGGTGGTCCTATGGCGACCAGTTGGGGCGCGGCAGGTGCGAGGGAACGGGGCCCGATCATTGCCTTGGGGACACGTGGCGGCAACGCCATAGGCGCCCATGCCGGCGCCTTTTCGACCTTTCGCGCGCTGTCGATCGCCACCGGTGCACTTGATTCCAGGCACCACCCGGATCTCTACGGCACGGAACCAATGGTTTGCATCGGGCCATTCGCCCAGTGGCGCGACCCGGACCGCATCGTCACGCTCGATCCCTTCGGCCACACGGTGGCCAGCGACTTTGCCGGCGAACGCGCCGCCGGCTTTGACATCCGGCCCACTATCGCCGTCACCAACGGACGGCTACGCATGGGCGAGGTGAACGAGGCGCTCAGATCTGGACGGCTCAAGGCTGATGGCAAGTTGCTGACTGCGAGGGGTGACATCATCGTCACCAAGATCGCCATCGAGCCTGTCTGGTGGCTGCCGGGCCTGGCGCGGCGGCTGGGGCTCGCTGAGCCGGCGCTGCGCGCAGCATTGGTCGAGCACACCGGCGGCATGTATCCGGCGCTGACCGATCGGCCCGACATAGATCTGTTTATGCCGCCCATCAGCGGCACCAGTGTCTATCTGTTCGGCGATCCGGCGCGCCTTGCCAGTGGCGCCGCGGTCACCTGCCGACTGCATGATGAGTGCAATGGCTCGGATGTTTTCGGCTCCGATCTTTGCACCTGCAGGCCCTATTTGGGCTTTGCGGCGGAGGAATGCATCCGTGCCGCGCAGAACGGCGGCGTCGGGGTGCTCGTCTACAACCGAAAGGAAGGCCGGGCGCTGGGCGAGGTGGTTAAATATCTGGTTTACAATGCGCGGCCGCGCGGTGCCGATGGTGACCAGCCGGCTGACTATTTCGCCCGCACACGGCAGGTGGCCGGCGTCGACGATATGCGTTTTCAATCGCTTGCCGTCGATCCCTTGCACTGGCTGGGGATCAGCCGCATAGAGCGCTGGATTTCGATGAGCAACATGAAGAGTGCTGCACTGACCTCAGCTGGCATTGAGATCGTCAAGTCGGTTGCCATCCCGGACGCACTGGTCCCCGACCATGCACATGTCGAGATCGAGGCCAAGAAGGCTGCCGGTTATTTTTCCTGAGTCGAGGCTTTTTGCGCCCCGACGCATTGCCAGTTGAACAAGGGAAGCCTGATTTTTCCACCCGTGACAAGGGGAAAACCGTTGCAATTCAACGAAGATCGAGCCGGGCGATTATGGCCATCGGCGGGGTGGTGGCACTCTGCCGGTCAGCGTTATAGAACACTGTGCCGACTTTGCAGATCAGAGCGACCTGCGGCTGCGGCGCTCGCGTCTGGGCTGGGCATCGCCGGCAGCGGCCGTCTTGTTGCGCATGGGGCCGATCTTTTCGACGATATCGTCGACACTTGGCCGGCCAGCCTTGCTGTGGGTATCAATCGCCGAACGCATGGCGCGCAAATGATCGCAGGATGTGCCGCAGCAACCGCCAATGATGGTTGCACCTGCATCAATGGCCAGTCTGGTATATTCGGCCATCAGGGGCGGTGTGCCGGAATAAAAAATCTCCGAGCCACGAAATTCGGGTATACCGCAATTGCCCTTGACGATGATCACCTCGTTGGGTGTCGCGCTGCTCATGTCCAGTAGGGAAGACAGGATATCAGATGCGCCCACGCCGCAATTCGCGCCGAATGCCGTGGGTGCTTCCTCAAGGCCATCGGAGAGCAGATGGATATTCTTGGGATCAAGACCCATCATCGTCTTGCCGGCCGTATCGAAGGAGCAGGTGAATGTGTAGGGCATGCCACAGCTGATGGCCGCTTGTGCCGCCGCGCGCACTTCATCGGGGGCTGACATGGTCTCGATCCAGGCGATATCAGCGCCGCCTGCCTTGAGCCCTTCGATTTGTTCGACAAAAGCGGCAACAGCGACATCGTAGGTCATCGCACCCAGTGGTACCAGCAATTCACCCGTTGGCCCCACTGAACCGGCAACGATGATGCGCCGGTCTGAAGCGTCGACGACCTGCCGGGCAATTTCTGCCGCGCGTTTGTTGAGTTCAAACACGCGTTCCTGCGCATTGTGAAGCTTGAGGCGCTGGCGCGTGCCACCGAAGCTGTTTGTCAAAATGATATCGGCACCCGCATCGACGAAATCCTGATGCAGTTTGATGATTTTTTCCGGCTGGCTCTCGTTCCACAATTCCGGTGCTTCACCGGCCTCCAGGCCCATGGCGAACAGATTTGTTCCCGTTGCGCCATCGGCGAGTAGGACACCCTTTTCGGCGATCAGTTCGGTGAGGGCATTCGTCATGCCTGATAAAGTTGCCATGGATGTTTCCTGCAATGGATGTGTTGCTTGTCGATATAAAGATATCTTTATGTCATTGCAATGCGGAAACGCGCTTCTTTCTTGAAATCGTCTTGGGTGTAGACAAAAAAACAGGCGACTTGCGCCGCCTGTGCAATTCGTTATCGCAGCAGAACTATTCGGCTGCGACAGGATCATCATGGCTGATGGGTGTCACCATCGAAGAGATGACAGCCTGGATATCCAGCGAACCAAGCATCTTGCCCTGCGCATCTGTGACATGGGCCATTGAGCTGTTGCCGTCCGTCATGATTTTCGCCGCTTTTTCAAGCGTTGTGCCAATCTTGATGGCCGGACCTTCCCGGTTTTCCAGGCCAACGGACGTATCCATGATTGTCTGAACGAGAACCACGCGACCGCGGTTCACCTCCCGGACAAAGCTGGATATGTATTCGTCTGCCGGATTGAGAACAATGTGCTGGCCAGTTCCCTGCTGAACCACTTCGCCATCCCGCAAGATTGCAATCTTGTCGCCAAGCCGCAGTGCTTCATCCAGGTCATGGGTGATGAAAACAACGGTTTTCTTGATCTCCTTCTGGAGGCCCAGAAGGACGCTTTGCATATCCATGCGGATCAAGGGATCAAGCGCAGAAAAGGCTTCGTCCATCAAGAGGATGGGGGCATCATTGGTCAGTGCACGGGCAAGGCCGACTCGTTGCTGCATGCCGCCGGAAAGCTGGTTAGGATAATTGCTTTCAAATCCCGTCAAACCAACACGATCAATCCAGCGCTGCGCCCGTTCGAGTTGCTCGGAACGTGATACGCCCTGTACTTCCAGGCCATAGACCGTGTTGTCCATGACTGTCCTGTGTGGCAGCAGGGCGAACTTCTGGAAGACCATGGCCGTTTCATGCCGGCGAAATTCCTGCAACTGGGCAGGGTTCATCTGGCACACATCGACGTCACCGACAAGAACTTCTCCGGCAGTCGGATCGATCAACCGGTTGATATGCCGGATGAGTGTCGACTTGCCGGAACCGGACAGGCCCATGACGACCTGAATTCCACCGGCCGGCATGTCGATGTTGATGTCCTTGAGACCAAGAACATGCCCGTGCTTGTCGTTCAATTCGGTTTTGGTCATCCCCTGTTTGACCAGGTCTATGTATTGCTCGGGGTTCTTGCCGAATATCTTGTAGAGATTGCGAACGGATATTCCGGGACTTGCTTTATCATCAACCATGGACAACCTCCTGGTATTTCTGCAGACGTTTGCCGTAGGCCTGACTTGTTCTGTCAAAAATGATCGCAATGCCGACAATGGCCAGGCCATTGAACAATCCGAGTGAGAAATACTGATTGTTGATGGCCTGAAGCACCGGTTGGCCGAGACCTCTGACGCCAATCATCGACGCAACAACAACCATCGCCAAAGCCATCATGATGGTCTGGTTGATGCCGGCCATCATGGTCGGCAGCGCCAGCGGCATCTGAACGTTCTTGAGCCGCTGCCAGCTGGAAGATCCAAAGGCGTCGGCCGCCTCGAGCACATCCTTGTCAACCAGCCGTATTCCAAGATTGGTCAACCGGATGATCGGTGGAATGGCATAAATCACCACAGCAATGAGGCCGGGGACTTTGCCGATACCCAGCAGCATGACCACCGGGATGAGGTATACGAAACTTGGCATGGTCTGCATCACATCCAGTATCGGATTGACAACAGATTGGAGCCGGTCAGACCGGGACATGGCAATTCCGATCGGAATGCCCACGACAATGGAAAGAACAGTACAGACGAAAATCATCGAAATGGTTTGCATCGTGTCTTCCCACATATCGAAATATCCGATCAGCAGGAGTGTGATAACCGTTCCTATGACGATTCGCTTGTTGCGGCTGGCGACCCAGGTGATCACCGCGATCAAGAGAATGATCAGCGGCCAGGGCGTGTCGAGCATAAACCTCTCGGACCAGATCAAGAACTGCTTCAAGGGTTCAAATGCATTTTCGATATAGACGCCATATTCACGCGTGAAGCCGCGGAAACCGCCATCGATGCCCTTCTTCAGTGCCCGAAGTGATTCTATATCCATACTTGGAAAATTATACAGCCATTCCATTCTTTACGTGCTCCCCTTTGCGGCCCGTCAGTCCCGTTCTTATTGTTAAAAAGCCTGGCAATGAATTTGCCAGGCTTCGTTTTGTCAGCTTTTTCTAAAGTGATGCTTTCACTTTTGCCGCAACTTCAGGGGTCACCCATTTGGTCCAGATGGCCTCATGGTTTTCGAGGAAATAGCGTGCGCCATCTTCTCCAGTTGCCTGATTATCGGTCATCCACGAAAGCAGAGAATTGACCGTTGCATTGTCCCAGGCACGGTTTGCCAGGTAGTCATAGGCAGGGCCACCGGCTTTCTTGAACCGATCGGTTACAATCGTGTAAACCTCGGATTTTGACCATGCATTGGGCTTCGGATCCGCACAGTCCAGAACAGCTGTACAGCGATCCCACTCTGTTTTGTCATGTTTGACACCGGCATCAAGCTTGAACATCTTGTATTTGCCAAGAATGTTTGTGGGTGCCCAATAGTAGCCAAGCCAGCCCGCATCGCGGGAAAAGGCCTTGGCAATGGATCCGTCAAGACCGGCTGCCGAGCCGGTGTCGATCAGATTGAAGCCTTTTTCTTCAGCACCATAGGCCTTGAAAAGGTTCGCTGTCAGAATCTGGCAGTTCCAGCCCGATGGACAATTGTAAACCGCACCCTTTGTATCATCTTCAGGCGCCGGGAACAGTTCAGGATGCATCAGGGCATCGTCGATCGTTTTGATCTCTGGATGGGCATCCGCCACATATTGTGGAATCCACCAGCCTTCGACGCCGCCATCTGAAAGCGATTCAGCAGCGATGTGCAACCGGCCTTCTGCGACAGCTGCCTCGAGGGGTTCGCGTACAGCATTGATCCAGAGTTCCGGTGCGACATCCGGAGCGCCCTTTTCATTCATTGATGTGAATGTCGGCATTGTGTCGCCGGAAACGAGTTCCGCCTTGCAGCCATAGCCTTCTGTCAGAATGAGCTGGTCCACATTGGCCAGGATCTCAGCCGACTGCCAGTTCATCTGGGCAATCGTGACGTCACCACATTCCTCAGCCGATGCGGCATTGGCTATGAACATCATTCCCGTGGCAAGCAGCGACGAAGCGATAAGCTTCTTCATGGTATGAATTCTCCCGATAATGCAGTGTAATTGTTGAAGATGAACCATTGCCCCACTGCTAGGCAACAGGTTCTGTTGTGAAGACATCAGGCCAGCATTGATTTGCCGATACCCTGTCATTCCCGTCCGGCCAACAAAGGCCGTTGAGGTATAAAAGTGCAACAAGATGACATGCATTTGTCATTTTGCGACCTGACACAAGCTTAGGACGTTTGATCATTGGGCGAAAGGGGTAATTCCGCACTGCGGCAAAAAACAATTTTGCGAAAAACACGATTTTCTACAGCAATTGGTGCGAAAAAAGCGGGATTGTGAAAAAAATGGATGCCTGTTCCAAATGCGACACTGCAATTTTATCATATGGAAAAAACCGGGAGATGCGACGCCGAATTGACGCAATCGGGCTGGTATTTTGCTGGTCAAGCGGTTTATATCCGGCGGTGTGTTCATGCTCAATGGGCGCTGAGGGAAGGATCAAATGATGAATCAGCATGTCAAGGCCAAGCGCCGTGATCGCGGACCAAAGGGGCGCGCTCTGGACGATGTGGCACTTGCTGAAGTGCAGGGCCTCCTCCAGGGGCTTGACCTGCGGCGGGACCTGCTGATCGAGTTTTTACACCGAATTCAAGATACCTATGGTTGCCTGTCCGCAGCCCATATCCGCGCGCTGGGTGAATTGATGCGCCTGCCGCAGGCTGAGATATACGAGGTTGCTTCCTTCTATCATCATTTCGATGTGGTGCGTGAAGGCGAAGAGGCACCGCCACCCCTGACCATCAGGGTATGCGAAAGTCTTCCCTGCATGCTGGCCGGGTCAGAGGCGCTGATAGCGGCCCTCGAGACGGAGGGCGATGCAAGCCTGATGCGTATCGTGCGTGCGCCATGCATGGGCCGCTGCGCTGCGGCGCCTGCCGTCAGATTGGGAAACCGTGAAGTGGATCACGCCTCACCACAGGAGGTGCTGTCCCTGGCGCGCGACGGCGGCTTTGATGTTGTGGTGCCTGATTATATCAATCTCCATGCCTATCAGGAATACGGCGGCTATGTGCAGCTTGAACGGGTGAGATCCGGTGAGATCCACACGGACGAATTGCCTGAAGCGCTGTCAGATGCCGGTTTGCGTGGCCTCGGCGGTGCCGGCTTTCCGGCAGGAAAAAAATGGGGTTTCGTAAAGGCCCATGCGGGACCGCGCCTGATGACCATCAATGGTGACGAAGGGGAGCCGGGAACCTTCAAGGACCGTTATCTGCTGGAGAGCGATCCCCATCGCACACTGGAAGGTGCGCTCATCGCAGCCCATGCTGTTGAGGCGGAACGTATCTATTTTTACATGCGCGATGAGTACCCGGCCGTATTGCAAATCCTGCGCACCGAAATCGATGCCCTTGAGGCGTCCGGTCTGATTGAGCCTGGTTTTATTGAACTGCGACGCGGTGCTGGTGCCTATATATGCGGCGAAGAAAGCGCGATGATTGAAAGCATTGAAGGCAAGCGCGGCCTTCCACGCAATCGACCGCCCTTTATTGCCGAGGTCGGACTGTTCGGCCGCCCGACGCTCAATCACAATGTCGAAACGCTGTGGTGGATTCGCGATATCGTGGAAAATGGACCCGAATGGTTCGCGGCTCAGGGAAAGCCCGGGCACACGGGGCCAAGAAACTGGTCTGTTTCGGGGCGCGTCAAAAACCCGGGCCTGGTCCTTGCTCCGACCGGCGTGACCATCCGTGAACTGATCGACGACTATTGCGGAGGCATGGCCGATGGCCACACATTCAAGGCCTATCTTCCCGGTGGGGCCTCGGGCGGCATCCTTCCTGCGCATATGGACGATATTCCACTTGATTTTGGCGGCAGGCTTGCCGAGCTGGGCAGTTTTGTCGGTTCCCATGCCGTGGTGGTCCTTTCTGATCAGGACAACGTGAGAGAAGCGACACTCAATCTGCTGAAGTTTTTCAAGGAGGAAAGCTGCGGCCAGTGTACGCCGTGCCGGTCAGGGACAGAAAAAATGGTCGCCATGCTTGAAAAGGATGGTCCGCTCGATGAAACGGCCATGCGCGATCTGGAAGATGTGATGCGTGATGCATCGATCTGTGGCCTTGGTCAGGCTGCTCCAAATCCGGTCAATCACCTGTTGGTCCACTTCAGGGATGATCTTTGACAAATGCCAATGCACTTTGTGAACCGGTATCAAACAGCCGCTCGACCTTTGGCCCGTACGGTCTTGTCAGCAGGCGATCACAACGTTCATGCCTTGCCTATCCGGCGAAGTCTTAAAGAGGTTGCGGACACATGACGGAAATCAGTTTCAGTCTCGACGGAAAAACGGTCAAGGCCTGCGCGGATGAGAGCATCTGGGACGTGGCGAAGCGACAGGGAACCAAGATTCCGCATCTATGTCATGTCGACAAGCCCGGATACCGAGCCGACGGCAATTGCCGCGCCTGCATGGTTGAAATCGATGGGGAACGCACCCTGGCCGCGTCATGCATCCGCAAGCCGCAGGAAGGTATGGTCGTGCAGACCGACTCCAAACGGGCGGAGAAATCCCGGCAGATGGTTTTTGAATTGCTTGCCAGCGACATGCGTCCACGCGAGGAAACACCTGACAATCAGTCGGCCTTCTGGAACTGGGCGGGTTCCATGGGCATAGACGGCTCCAGCCGGTTTCAATCCAAATTCGAGCACGCGGGCATGGACCGTGGTCATGACGTCACCAATCCGGCCATTGCTGTCAATCTCGATGCCTGCATCACCTGCGGCGCCTGCGTTCGCGCCTGCCGCGAGGTTCAGGTTAATGATGTGATCGGCATGGCCGGACGGGGCAGCCATTCGGTGCCGGTTTTCGATATCCATGATCCGATGGGGCTTTCGACCTGTGTGAGTTGCGGCGAATGCGTGCAGGCCTGCCCGACCGGCGCGCTCTATGAGAAGACACTGATGAACGCGGAAAATACGACGCGCGCCATCCAGTCATTCGACAAGGTCGTCGACAGCGTCTGTCCGTTCTGCGGCGTTGGCTGTCAGACCAGTGTTGCCGTCAAGGACAACCGTATCGTGCAGGTGGATGGACGCAATGGTCCGGCCAATGAAAACCGGATGTGCGTAAAGGGACGTTTTGGCTTTGATTATGTGCATTCCCCTGATCGGTTGACCAAGCCGCTGATCCGCCGCGACGATGCACCCAAGGCAGGCGAAATGGATCTGCGTCATGTTGATCCGCTGACGATATTCCGGGAAGCCACATGGGAAGAGGCGATGGCGAAGGCGGCGTCCGGCTTCAAATCTGTCCTCAAGCGTGACGGCGGGGGCGCGCTGGCCGGGTTCGGTTCGGCCAAGGGGTCCAACGAAGAGGCCTATCTTTTCCAGAAACTGATCCGCCAGGGCTTTGGTACAAACAATGTGGATCATTGCACGCGGCTTTGTCATGCCTCATCAGTGGCAGCGCTGATGGAAGGTGTCGGCTCGGGCGCTGTATCGGCGCCGTTCACAGACGCCATGAAAGCCGATTGCATCATTGTCATCGGTGCACGCCCGACAACCAACCATCCGGTCGCCGCGACCTATCTCAAACAGGCTGCAAAACTGGGCAAGACGCTGATTGTCATTGATCCAAGGCGGCAGGACCTGATGCGTCATGCGACGCATTCTCTGCAATTTACGCCCGGCTCTGACGTGGCCATGCTCAATGCATTTCTCAATGTGATCATCACCGAGAATCTCTATGACCAGCAATATGTTCAGGCCAATGTTTCCGGCTTTGCAGCGTTGAAGGAAAAAGTCAAAGAATTCACGCCGGAGGCAATGGCCGAGGTCTGTGGGATCGATGCGCAAACGCTGCGCACCGTTGCAAGAACCTATGCGCAGTCGGAACGGTCGATCATCTTCTGGGGCATGGGCATTTCGCAGCATACCCATGGAACGGACAATGCACGCTGCCTGATCGCCATGGCGCTGACAACCGGGCAGGTGGGTCGCCCCGGCACCGGGCTGCATCCGTTGCGCGGTCAAAACAACGTGCAGGGTGCGTCGGACGCCGGGCTGATCCCGATGTTCATGCCTGACTACAGGTCTGTTGAAACTGCCAACATCAGGGAAGAGTTTGAAGACCTGTGGGGCCGTCCGCTGGATCCGGTCAAGGGTTTGACGGTTGTCGAGATCATTGACGCAATCCATGCCGATCAAATCAAGGGCATGTATATCATGGGTGAAAATCCGGCGATGTCGGATCCTGATCAGATCCATGCGCGGGGCGCCCTGGCAAAACTGGAACATCTTGTGGTTCAGGATATTTTTCTGACGGAAACCGCCTGGCATGCGGATGTGGTCCTGCCGGCATCGGCCCATGCGGAGAAACTTGGCACATTTACCAATACCAACCGTCAGGTTCAGATCGGTCGCCCGGCGCTGGATCCTCCGGGCCAGGCCCGTCAGGATTGGGAGCTGATTTGCGAACTGGCTCAGGCGATCGGGCTTGAATGGAATTATAGCCATATATCAGATGTCTACGCGGAAATGATGGTGGTCATGCCGTCGCTGAAGAATATCTCCTTTGATCGCATTGAGCGTGAAGAGTCTGTGACCTATCCGGCAGACGCAGCCGATAAACCTGGCAATGAAGTGCTTTTTGCACAGGGGTTTCCGACGGCGGACCGACGCGGAAAAATCGTGCCGACGGATTTGCTGCCGCCCGATGAAGTTCCCGATGCGGATTATCCGCTGGTCCTGACAACCGGGCGGCTCTTGGAGCATTGGCACACGGGCGCGATGACCCGGCGCTCGGAAGTTCTGGATGCGCTTGAGCCCCAGGGTATTGCAGCGATGAACCCTTACGAAATCGAACGGCAGCGTCTGGTGGCCGGACAGATCGTCTCTGTTGAAACCCGCAGGGGAACCGTCGATGCCATCCTGCGTGCCGACAGGGAGGTTGCCGATGGCATGATTTTCATGCCCTTCTGCTTCAACGAGAGCCCGGCCAACCGCTTGACGAACCCGAAACTCGATCCATTCGGGAAAATCCCGGAATTCAAATATTGCGCGGCGAAAATAGAAGGGCGCGAATAGCCGCTCTTCACAGGCCGTCAGATGTGTACAAACGGATGGTTTTGCGGCCGGTCAGCCTATTTTCGGCAGGCAGTGAAAATTTTGCGGAACCAATTGCCGGTTCAAACATTGATTTGACATGAAACGCGCAGCGACAGTGTTGCGGTCTTATGAAAGGTGAATGACATGAACTGGGATATTGTTGAAGGCAAGTGGAGTCAATTCAAGGGCAAGGCAAAGGAACAGTGGGGCGAACTCACCAATGACGATCTTGACGTCGTTGCCGGCAAAAAAGATCAGTTGGCCGGCAAGATTCAGGAGCGCTACGGCAAGACCAAAGACGAAGCCGAACGCGAAGTCAACAAGTGGTCTGACTCCCTCTGATTGAACTTGATTGAACGCGAAAAACCTGTCCGATTGGGCAGGTTTTTTGCGTTTGGGGCAATGGGGCTGACAATATGGTTACAGGCTTTGATCGCTGATCGGCCAGAGGGCTTCCAACACCATACGATTGGTAAGCTGCGCAGCCTGTGATATTTTGCCGCGATAAAATCGGGAAAAATTGACTTTGATCCCCACAGATACTGAGATTGCGGGCTGGCATTTGGTGCTGAAAACATATAGCTGTTTAATAAATTGAACGCAAATTAAGGCCATGTTTAGCCCGTAAATGGGACCGGCCAACTGCTGAAGGAAATGGTCCATTGGAAAATTCACAGGTATCAGCCCGGAAAGATCAGGCGATTGCACGCGGTGTGGGAATGATGACGCAGGTCTATGTGGACCGGGCGGAAAATTCCGAGATATGGGACATTGAGGGACGCAGATTTATCGATTTCGCTTCAGGCATTGCTGTGGTGAATACGGGCCACCGCCACCCCAAAGTCATTGAAGCGGTCAAAAACCAGCTCGATCGGTTTACCCATACCTGCCATCAGGTTGTCCCCTATGAAAACTATGTCGGTCTTGCCGAGCGGCTGAATGCCATCGTTCCGGGTGATTTCGAAAAGAAGACGGTTTTTGTGACAACGGGCGCAGAAGCCGTTGAGAATGCCGTCAAGATCGCCCGTGCCGCCACCGGCCGCAACGCGCTGATCTCTTTTTCTGGAGGCTTCCATGGCCGCACGTTCATGGGGATGTCGCTGACCGGCAAGGTCGCGCCCTACAAGCTTGGTTTCGGTTCCATGTTGGCTGATGTATTCCACGCGCCCTTTCCGGTGCCACTGCATGGTATAACAACCGAGCAGTCGCTTGCCGCGCTGGAAACACTTTTTAAGGCCGATGTCGATCCTTCACGGGTTGCTGCGATCATTGTCGAACCGGTCCAGGGCGAGGGCGGTTTTTACGATGCGCCGCGCGATTTCATGCGGAAGCTCCGCGCCGTTTGCGACAAACACGGCATCCTCCTCATCGCCGATGAGGTGCAGACTGGATTTGCCCGTACAGGCAAGATGTTTGCCATGGACCATTATGACGTCGCTGCCGATATCACCACGATGGCAAAGAGCCTTGCAGGTGGATTTCCCCTGGCCGCTGTCACTGGACGGGCGGAGATCATGGATGCGCCGATGCCTGGCGGTCTTGGCGGCACCTATGGCGGCAACCCTCTGGGGATAGCCGCTGCCCACGCCGTGCTTGATGTCATTGAAGAAGAGCAGCTTTGTGACCGGGCCAATACATTGGGCTCACACCTAAAGCAGCGCCTTGAAAGCCTGCGTGGGGATATACCGGAGATAGTCGATATTCGCGGTCTCGGTTTCATGAATGCAGTGGAGTTCAATCAGGCCGGAACTGATATTCCGAACGCCGATTTCGCCAATGGCGTGCGCGCCAATGCCCTGGAACGCGGATTGATCCTTCTGACCTGCGGCGTTTATGGCAATGTCATTCGTTTCCTGGCGCCGATCACTGTTCAGGACAATGTCTTCAGCGAGGCACTCGATATTCTTGAAGCCTCCATCCGCGCGACGAAGGATGGGAACTAGAAAGTCGGTGGCGTACAGGCACTGACGACGACGCAGGGCGCTTCCCCCAGGTTTCGAAACCGGTGGGGAATGCGGCTGTCGAATATATAGGCATCGCCCGGGCCCAGCATCTGGGTTTTCTCGCCGACACTGAGCTCTATCTCCCCGGAAATGATAATGCCGGCCTCTTCGGCTTCATGGGCATAGAGTTCGGTGCCCGTATCTGCTCCCGGCGCGTAGGTTTCATGCAGCATCTGCAAGGTGTGGCGCGAAGCGTCGCCCACCTGGCGCAAGGAAAGGAAGGATGCCGCATCATCATCAATGCGGAAAACGCGTACGGGGTTTATTTCCCGCAACTCTGTCGATTTGAAAAAAACCTTGTCCTGATGCGGGTACTCCACACTGAAGAATTCCGAGAAGGTCATCGGTATGGCGTCCAGTATTCTTTTCAGCGATGCAACGGAGGGATTGGTCTGGCCCTGCTCAATCATCGAAATCAAGCCATTTGTCACGCCTGATTTTGAAGCCAGCTGGCGCTGGGACAAGCCATTTGCTTTCCGCAGGTATTTCAGTCTCTCTCCAACTTCCATATCCTGTCTTTCCATTTGGCACAGAAACAGCGCCGGTGGATGGCTCCGGCGCACTGTGGTTGATTTTCAAGACGTTCCCGTCGACACACCTAATACAAGAATGCGTTGATGTCTAATTTCAGCCAGGGCGCGTATCTTGATCAATATAATAAACACTGCTAGCATTCCGTGCAAATGATGCTAATTTGCACGTTCGGGTCCCGTTTGGTGGTGTGCGATCAACGACAACGAGCAATGTTCAGGGCTTCGTCTGGGAGGGCGTAATATCGGATATCGGACAATCCCCTTGGTTGCAAATATGCAAGCGCATCGGTCAATTACCCGAATCAAAGCCTCGAAAAATCCTGAATGCGCCAAGTTACGCAATACTGTTCGTCCTTCCTATGGACCGGTTGGCGGGAGGTGTCTGAAAACAATGATAGGGCATTTGTTCTGTTTGAATGAAATGACCTTTACAAAACAACGCAGAGTGCCTCCAATCATCTCGAACGTGCAGTGGACCCGCTTGAAACAGTATATTTGCCAGTTGATACTTGGTGGCAATGGTCTAGAAGGCGACAGGGTCCAACTTGTTTGAAAGATTGATACGATGACACCATTCGCAATAGCCGGCATTCAGATGCATGTGGCCGCTCTCCAATCCAATGTTGAAGGGATGCGGCACCGGCTTGATGTGTTGATGGCGCGTTTCCCATGGACGCAAATGGTGTTGTTTAGCGAACTTGCCCCTTTCGGCCCGCTGCATAAATTTGCGCGGCCTTTTGAAAATGATGCCATCGCGGTTTTTCGTGAAGATGCCAAACGGCACAACATCTGGCTGATCCCGGGTTCGATGTTCGAGCAGGCAGAAGACGGCAAAATCTACAATACATCCGTGGTGATCAATCCACAGGGTGAGATCGTTGCCAAATATCGCAAGATGTTTCCCTTCAGACCCTATGAAATTGAAATCGAGGGTGGGACCGAATTCTGTGTATTTGATGTGCCAGGTATCGGGCGATTTGGCCTGTCGATCTGCTATGACATGTGGATTCCCGAGACCACCCGGCAACTGACAAGCATGGGCGTGGAGGTGCTGCTGCACCCCGTCCTGACCGGGACAACGGACAGGGATGCGGAAATTGCGATAGCACGTGCAACCGCCGCCCAGTTCCAGTGTTACGTATTTGATGTCAATGGATTGTCATCTGGTGGCGTGGGAAGGTCCTGCGTGATCGACCCGTCGGCAACCATTGTCTATCAGGCCGCAGGGCAGGAAGAGATGTTCCCGATCGAAATCGATCTGGAGCAGGTTCGTCGTCAACGTGAAACCGGCATGAAGGGACTGGGGCAGGTGTTGAAGAGTTTCCGCGACCGTTCGGCCGAATTTCCGGTCTATGACCGAACCAGTGGCACAGATGCCTATCTTTATACACTCGGAAAACTTGAAATGCCGCAACAGAACAGCCGCGCCGGATTGAGCACAAGCCATATTGCCGAACCTGCTGCCCTGCTGCCAATTGAACCGGAAATCGGCGGGATCCCGCCAATTGTTGGAAAGACGGTAAGCGGCTGACAGCACAGTAGACCATCCGAGCATCTCAGTCTGGATTGATCGCTGATAGTCACCGCTTGCTCTGCAAAGAAAAGGGCGATGACATATGAAATCGATGAGCGACCACTACAGTGCGGTGCAATTGCGAACCGACCGCTGGAACGCGTTGCAGCAGGCAACGGCAACATTGGTACGTGAGCCTTCCGGCAGGCCCGCAATCGCCAGTGTCAAACGGATTGGCGAGCTCTTCGAGGCGCTTGAAGTCATTGAGCCCTATTGGGCGTTTCCGGGTTTGGCGGCCTTTGATGCCATGCGCCGGCAATTTGAACACAAGAACTATGATGATCTGAATTTCTCGGTCCGCCGTGCAACCCGGGCGTTGGCCTCCGGTGCCTACCGGAGGCGCACGATTCCCCTTGATCGTGATGATTCCGAAACGGAAGAAAACGAAGATGAGGCCATGCTCTCGCCGGAGGCGAGGGCTCTGAGCAAACCCTATTTTGAAGTGTTGATCGTCGATGGTGTTTCCGATCAACAGGCGCGCTGGATGCGCTCCAATATGCATGACATGCGACGCACCGAGGACGGCTTTATCTATGAGGCCGTCGTCGTTCCCAGCCTGGAAGACGCGCTGATCGGCATCCTTTTCAATCACAATATCCAGGCCGTGGTTGTCCGGCCGGGTTTGACCCTCAAATCGAAAAATGAATTGCCGATCCTCAAGCGTTATCTCAACCGTGTGGGCGATGACGAGGATGTTGATGCTCTGAAACCGGAAGAATACGGGCCGGAACTGTGCCGTCTGATTGCAAAAGTACGCCCGGAGCTTGATGCCTACCTGATCACCGACAGATCCGTGGAGGACATTGCAGGCATGGATCTCGGCCTGTGCCGCCGTGTCTTCTACAATCAGGAAGATTTTCTGGAATTGCACCTCAACATTCTCAGAGGGGTTCAGGCGCGCTACAAGACGCCTTTTTTCTCTGCACTGAAGGAATATTCCAAACAGCCTACCGGTGTTTTCCATGCCATGCCGATCAGCCGCGGCAAATCCATATCGCGCTCTCACTGGATTCAGGACATGGGTGCGTTCTACGGACCCAATATTTTCCTGGCGGAAACCTCGGCAACCTCGGGTGGGCTGGACAGTCTGCTTGAGCCGCATGGCCCGATCAAGGAAGCCCAGGAACTTGCATCACGGGCCTTCGGGTCCCGGCAGACATTCTTCGCAACCAATGGCACATCAACCTGCAACAAGATTGTTGTCCAGGCCCTGGTTCGGCCCGGCGACATCGTGCTGGTCGACCGCGATTGTCACAAGTCCCATCACTATGGAATGGTCTTGTCGGGCGCTCAGGTTGTCTATCTTGATAGCTACCCGCTGAATGAATACTCGATGTATGGCGCCGTGCCGATCCGGGAGATCAAGCATCAATTGCTCGCGCTCAAGGCTGCGGGCAAGCTGCACCGGGTGCGCATGCTGCTGCTGACCAACTGCACGTTCGACGGTATTGTCTATAATGTCGAACGGATCATGGAAGAGTGTCTGGCGATCAAGCCTGATCTGGTTTTCCTCTGGGACGAAGCATGGTTTGCATTCGCCCGCTTCGGGCCTACCTATCGCCAGCGCACGGCGATGAACGCCGCCGCGAACCTGCGGGCCAAGCTGCGCACCCCCGCAGCAGCGAAAGCCTGGGAGGCGCAATGTGAGAAAATCGATGCGGATGACCATGAGGCGCTGCTGAACACCCGTCTTGTGCCACCGCCCCATGCCCGTGTCAGGGTCTACGCGACGCAATCGACGCATAAAACGCTGACGTCATTGCGCCAGGGCTCGATGATCCACGTCAATGACCAGGACTTCAAGGGCGAGGTGGAGCAGAGTTTCCACGAAGCCTATATGACGCATACGTCCACGTCGCCAAACTATCAGATCATCGCCTCGCTTGATGTGGGCAGGCGACAGGTGGAACTGGAAGGTTTCGAATTCGTCCAGCGCCAGGTGGAGGCGGCCATGTCCATGCGACGGGCCATTTCCACGCATCCGCTTCTTGTCAAATATTTCAAGGTTCTGACGGCCGGCGACATGATCCCCGAATCCTACCGCGAAAGCGGCGTCACTTCCTACTATGACCCTGATCAGGGCTGGACCGATATCTGGGAATGTTGGGCCAGAGATGAATTCGTTCTGGATGCGACCCGTGTTACTGTGGCGGTCGGAGATACCGGCTGGGACGGTGATACGTTCAAAACCCAGATCCTGATGGACAAATACGGTATCCAGATCAACAAGACATCGCGCAACACGGTCCTGTTCATGACCAATATCGGAACCACGCGGTCATCGGTTGCCTATCTCATCGAGGTACTGGTCGAAATCGCCAAGGAGCTTGACGAGCTTTATGACGATGCGTCCCGGATGGAACGCCTGAGCTTTGAACGCCGGGTCAAGAACCTGATGGTGGACTTTCCACCGCTGCCGGATTTCAGTCGTTTCCACCCGGCATTCCGTGCCGATGGCATAACGCCTGAAGGCGATATACGGACGGCATTTTTCCTGAGTTATGACGAAAACAATTGTGATTATCTGGACCTTAATGGAAGTGTGATTGATGCCATAGAAAGTGGCCGTGAGGTTGTCTCTGCGTCCTTCATCATTCCCTATCCGCCAGGGTTTCCGATCCTCGTTCCAGGGCAGGTGGTCAGCCGCGAAATCCTGGCATTCATGAGAGCTTTGGATGTCAGCGAGATTCACGGATACCGACCGGATCTGGGCTTGCGTGTCTTTACGGAAGAGGCGCTGCAAAAACTTCTAAAACAAAACGACAAACTTGCTGCAGAATAAAAGGGAGAACAAAATGGTGAACACGACAACGACTGAAAAACCCAAACGCGCGTCCGGAGCTTTGCAAAACATTTCGGAAATACGCCGGTATTTCCATCGAAATGAAAACCCGATCTATTTTGTATCCGCCACCAATTTCAATCTGCTTGGCATTGATGAATGGTGCAAGAATTTCAAATATATTTCGTATATCGACACCTATGACGGGCGTCACCCCAATGTCTTCTGCCCCAGCGAACAACCGCACGCGGAATTCCAGTCGATCGAGGATATCAACAATTACTTGCTGCAGCACAAGGAAGTCATTGACCTGATCAAAAGGCGCGGTGGAAAGCCACACTTCGTTTTCCTGATGTTCAACGAGGAAACGGAGCGCCTTGTCGAAGAACTGGGAGGCAAGGTCTGGTTTCCAAAAGCTGCGCTTCGCACGCGCTGCGACAACAAGATCGAAACGGTCCGCATTGGCGACAAGGCCGGCGTGCCATCGGTTCCCAACACGCTTTCCGAAATCAAGGACTACGCACATCTGAAGGAGGTCTGTGAAAAGGCCGGTATCGGACATGATGTGGTTCTGCAGTCGGCGTTCGGCGATTCAGGACATACGACATTTTTCATCAACTCGGAGGCGGACTTCCGCCAGCACGAGCACGAGATCGTCGGAGAAGGCGAAATCAAGGTGATGAAACGCATCAATTGCCGTGGTTCAGCCATCGAAGCCTGCGCCACCTCGCAGGGAACGATTGTCGGGCCGCTGATGACCGAACTGGTCGGCTTCAAGGAGCTGACCCCTTATCGTGGCGGCTGGTGCGGGAACGAAATCTTTGCCACTGCTTTCGCGAAAAAAACCCGGCAGAAGGCGCGCGAGCTGACTTTCAAATTTGGCGAGCAGCTTCGCAAGGAAGGCTATCGTGGTTATTTTGAACTGGATTTTCTGATTGATCAGAAAACCGGTGAGATCTGGCTGGGCGAGCTCAATCCGCGCATCACCGGAGCCAGTTCCATGACCAATCATGCGGCTTTTGCGCATGCCGATGCACCCTTGTTTCTGTTCCACCTGCTGGAGTTCTCCGGCAAGAAATTCACTCTGGATGTTGAGGAATTGAACAATCGCTGGGCTAATCCAAGCATGATTGACGACTGGTCGCAGATGGTGATCAAACATACCAAGGACAGCGTGGATATCATTACCGAGGCGCCGCAGACGGGCATATACAAGATGCTTGAAGACGGTCGTGTCGTGTTTGACCGGTTCGACTACCACAGACGGGCGGTTGAGAGTGAAAACGAAGCGTTTTTCCTGCGGATCGTCAATTCCGGTGATTATCGCTATGAAGGGGCCGACCTTGGCATTCTCGTCACCCGCGGCCGTTCAATGACGGACAAGTTTCAACTGACCGAACGATCCAAGAAATGGATACACGGCATCAAATCCAGTTTTGAAGCCCGTCCTCTGGACGTTGCGAGTGCCGGACCGGCCCTGGCTGAACCCGCATTCAAGATACTCTGACATTATGCCAGTCAGCGTCTGGCGTGCGATATCGGAAGATCTACCCGGCCCCAAATGGGCCGGGCTTTTCCGCGAATACTGGCCGGACTATCAGCGATGGTGGTTGCGCGAGGGTGAAAGCGCCCGGCCGACCTATGGTGAAAGCCGTCGCGCGCTGCAGCGCCATATGCCCGAAATCGTCGGGCTTTATGACGCGCTTTGCGAATTGGCGGGTGGTGGTGACCATGCCGCGCGGTTCCTGAGTTTCTATTGTCCTCCTGCCTACCTGTCCGGGTGCTCGCAGGCAATCTGGCCGGGTGCCGAGCCAGTTCTTGTGCGCAATTACGACTACAATCCCGATGCTTTTGACAGCCTGATCCTGCGTACATCATGGCAGGGTCGTGAGGTCATGGGTGTCAGTGACGGGCTCTGGGGGCTTGTTGATGGTGTCAACGATGCCGGACTTGCCATTTCACTGACCTTTGGCGGGCGCCGGATTGTCGGAGAGGGGTTTGGGGTGCCGCTCATTCTTCGCTATGTTCTGCAAACCTGCGAGACGACGGATCAAGCTGAGGAGGCGCTGCGCCGTCTGCCGACGCATATGAGTTACAATGTCACTGTCCTTGATGCCAAACGTAAATATCTGACGGCCATGATGGCGCCTGACCGGCCCGCGGTCATTACCCATGCTGCGGTTGCGACCAATCATCAGGAAACGGTTGAATGGGTGCATCATGCACGCTTCACAGCGACAGTGGAGCGGGAACGGTTTCTTCTACAGCGTTTGACATTGCATGTGGACCCGGAAGAAAAATTCATCGGGGCTTTTCTCAAGCCTCCACTCTACTCGACTGCCTATTCTGAAGGTTTCGGGACGCTTTATACGGCTGTGTACAAGCCCAGGCAGGGTCGTATGGATATACACTGGCCCGGGGTTGTCTGGCCATTCAGCTTCAAGCAGTTTCAGGAGGGCCTTCGCAAGGTTCACACGCCGGAAGCCAAGAGAACGGACCTCCCGATAAAACGCTGACAAAGATGGAAGAACCGGATTTACTCAGTGTAACCCAGCGAACTCAGTCTAATCTTGATATCACGCCGCTCGGCAGCATCAAAATTCCGCTGTTCCTGATTGTGCTCTTCGAACAATCTCCTGAATGTCGCCCTTGACCGTTTGAGGAGTTGGTTGCACGTTCTCTGCGCGGGTGACTCCAGCAGGGTTTGTTCGATCAGTCTTGCATATTTCTGAGAGATCTCGACATGTTGCTGTTCATGCCTCTCCACATGTTTGCTGAGGCCCTGAAAACCGGACTGGGTGCCACTGTCCGCCTGATCAAGCTGTGACCAGCGTGGCAGGGTCACTGTTATATCCAGCAACACGACCACGGATTCTGCGCTGCATTGACCATTTTGCCGTTTGGTTTTGATTTTTGGCGTCATGCGCGTTTCTGTGGTGCCGATAGCGTGACCATTTTGCGGTCCGCGACGGGCAATGCCATCATTGATCTGTTGGGCCGTCGTCCCTGGTACGGTGTAATAGACGGTCGTCAGACCGGAATTCGTGCTGGTACAGGCCGTCAGCGCAAGAAAACCCGCCACCATAAGCGGGATCTTCAGTCTCCCTGTGGCAAAGAGGGCTGCTTGCCTTGGGTCTGTGCGCATTGAACAGCTGGTTCCAGGTTCGGATTTGATCAGGCGTGTGTGGGCGAAGTTTGCGGAAAAATTGTGCCCGATTCAACAAGGCAGCGATCAAAATGAGTGGAATCTCGCGTTTTATTGCAGCTTGTGGCTGTGATGGCACACTACAGCGCCGAGAAATTGAAATAGGGGCGATAGGATAGCGGTCACGCTGGCGACGTCTTGACATGCATTTGCCGTGATCGATCTGTTTGCGGACAAATTTAGTCTTGCGGCATCGGCGCGCATTGCAAATTGCGTCCATGTCGATTGGCCCGTGCTGATACCGCAATGCCAATAGAGCATGTCTTGCTTTCATTGAACCACTGTGTTCGTGATCCAGTGAGTCGATCCGCCAGGAAGGCGGTAGAGAGCGATGCTCTCGCATCGGTCGAGACGTCTGACGCAGCGGACGGCCACTGGTCGCGTACCCTTCGGGCCAGCTGTTTTTTCGCCACTATCTACGTCGTTTCGCTTGCCCGTACCTTAAGGTACGCGCTTCGCGAACCAACTTGATCCTGACAAAAAAACAACTGGCAGAGTAAATCAATGAAAGGAAGACATGCTATAGCCAGCGTGCCATTCAAAATATGGCAGAAAATTGGAAAATTCATGTTTGATTAATGCCTCAATAACTGTCCGGTAACTATATTCCCATAGAACAGTTTTGCGGCGGGGGACACCGTCGACCATTCCGGATCAGGTATTGCGTACCGGAGTGCTAGCGATCTTCGTGTGTATCTTCGAAGAGGTTTATGTATCAAAACCTCGCCGCGCCCGGGTTTACCTGGAGCGCGGTTATCGCCGTTCAATTTGGGTCTGGAGATCGCCTTTTTCAGGCTGAACTGTAATTCAGAATCACATTAACGCAAAACATATCACCGCTGTATCCAGCTGATGATATGTTGCAGTTTCAGGTTATTGCAAAGGTCCGATGACATGCCACGTTCACGTCCATCGTGGGCGCGGCTTTGCGACGGGCCATTAGCCTGCTGATGAAGTCCGGATCAGAGCGACTGCTGAAGAGAACAGACCGCGGCTCATGGATCGTGTCCGGGTATTGTTTTCAATGAGGCCGTTCCATGCAATCTGCACGCCGTCGTTTTTGTTGAAGATATACAACATTGCTATGGTCCTTAGATTTCGTGTTTGGGCACCCATTGTGCATGCCAGCGATATAGGCTTCCTATTCACAAAACAAAAGCTCCAAGACCGCCGTTCGATATCGATTTTGCGCCACGGGCCATGACGGTTACATGCACAACCGAAACCCACAGGTTTTCAGTCTCTTTCGGCCAGTGGACCTTTATCATCCCGGCAGGACTTTGACGGTCTGTTGCCGCTTGTCGTTTTTTGGATTGTCTCGACCAAAAGCGTTTCACAGTTTCCACAAAATACTCTAGTCAGGCGTCCATGACACAGGCAATCATGCTTCAGGGAACGGGATCGGATGTAGGGAAAACCGTTCTGGTAGCCGGTCTTTGCCGGTTGGCAGCCAATCGGGGGCTGAAGGTTCGGCCGTTCAAGCCACAAAACATGTCCAACAATGCAGCCGTCGCTGATGATGGCGGCGAGATCGGCCGCGCACAGTGGCTTCAGGCGCTGGCGTGCCGGGTTCCCACTTCGGTTCATATGAACCCGGTGCTGCTGAAGCCACAGTCAAATACAGGGTCGCAGATTATTGTTCAGGGTCAGCTCTGGGGACAGGCCGCCGGGCGCGATTATCAGCGCCTGAAGCCCCAGTTGATTGGTGCTGTCATGGAAAGTTGGGAGCTTGTCAGCCGCGACGCGGACCTGGTCATTGTCGAGGGAGCCGGATCTCCAGCGGAAATCAACCTTCGAAAAAGCGACATTGCCAACATGGGGTTTGCCACCAGGGCAAATGTACCCGTCATTCTCGTTGGCGACATTGACCGGGGTGGCGTGATTGCGTCGCTGGTCGGGACACATGCGATCCTTGCCGAGGAGGATCGCAGGATGATCTGTGGCTATCTCATCAACAAGTTTCGCGGTGATGTTTCGCTGTTTGATGAGGGAATCAGCCTGATTGAGGGCTATACCGGCTGGCCGTGTCTGGGGGTTATCCCCTGGTTGGCCGACGCCCGCCGCCTGCCGGCGGAAGATTCCGTCGTTCTTGAACGCGCCATCGACGGCCGGAGCAGGGCGCTGAAAATTGCTGTGCCGGTTCTGGACCGAATTGCCAATTTTGACGACCTCGATCCGCTGGCAGCCGACAATAGTGTCGAAATTGTCATGGTGCACCCGGGTGACAGGCTGCCTGCCGATGCAGGACTGGTCATCATTCCCGGGTCAAAGTCGACCATATCGGATCTGACCAGTTTCAGGTCCCACGGTTGGGATCATGACCTGAAAGCGCATGTGCGGCGGGGCGGACATGTCATGGGCATTTGCGGCGGTTTTCAGATGCTCGGACGCAAGGTCAGTGATCCCGACGGGATTGAAGGGAATGTTCGCGATGTTGCGGGGCTGGGTCTCTTGGATATTGAAACCATTATGGAGCCAGCGAAAACCGTGCGAAATGTCAACGCGCATAGTCTTATCTTTGGTGTAGATATGACGGGCTATGAAATTCATCTTGGCAAGACGCAGGGCTCCGATTGCAATCGACCATTCAGCAGGATTGATGGTCACGCCGATGGCGCGATTTCTTCTGACGGAAGGATCATTGGAACCTATCTGCATGGCGTGTTTTCCAATGACGTGTTCAGGCACCGGTACCTGGAGACGTTTGGCATCGACGGATCTCTTGGAAATTACCGTGAGGGCGTGGATGAGGCACTGGATCGGATTGCACAGAGGCTGGAGGCGTTGATTGGCCCTGAATTTCCGGGGATCAACCGATTGCAAACGGGGTAGGCCGGGGAGGCCAGCGACAGGTCCGTTTTTTTAAAGGCCAAGGTTGTAGGAAATGGTAAGCGCTGCGGGCACACCGGCGTCATTGTTAACGATTGATTAACCATAAATCGCCTTTCGCTACGTCGCATTATTAAAATATAGGGGTTTTTTCAATGAGACATGTAATTAGGTTCGCGAATCCTATATAGGTAGTATTGGCTCAATATTGCGGTCTCATTACTGGCTTGTGAATATATCGTCTTTGTCTGATAGGTGTCCCGACGTGTCTAAATTGGTTGTAAGCAAAATTGCGAAATAGGCTATTCCCAGAGAATTACCAGCTGGATGGTTTTGGCTCCAGTGGGCAGCAGCACGCGCCGTTTCCTGACCTGTCTTATTTTGGCGTCATGCGTTCACGCTGGCGTGTAATCGCTTTGCGGTCGTTTTTGCTCAGTATTCTCATCGTTATTTTTACGCAATTGGTTAATGCCTATTTTGTCGAGACATTTGTGGGGGGAGATCGCATTCAGGATGCTATCGTGACTTTCAAGATAACCTGTGTCGTCGCCATTCCATTCAGCCTCTTTGTGTTTCTGCTGAACGCCCGTTCTGATGTGGCCGCCAACTATTTTCGCCTCCTGTCGCGCACCGACCACCTTACCGGACTGCTTAACAGGCGGGCATTTATGGATGCGCTTCAAGACAGTTCCAAAAAAGAGCTGAGTGCAACCGATAGTCGGGCGCTGCTTGTCATCGATCTGGATCATTTCAAACAGGTCAATGATGTCTATGGTCATGATGCAGGTGATGCGGTTCTGCACCAGATTGCCGATCTTTTCCACTCCAGCCTGCGTGACCGGGATGTTGTGGCACGGCTGGGCGGCGAGGAATTCGCAGTCGCCCTGAGCCGCAGCAGCGCTTTGGAAACCTGGAATGTTGCCAAGCGCCTTTGCGAGGCAGTCGAGCAGAATGTTTTTAAGTACGATGGCCAGGAAATTCGGATGACCATCAGCATTGGTATTGTCCGTTATGATGTTGATGGAAATCTTGAGACAATCATGCGACAGGCGGACCTGCTGACCTATCAGTCGAAGAAAGATGGCCGCAATCGCATCAGTTACATTGAAGAGCAGTTCGGCCTGCAGGTTGCCGCTTGAAGTCGAGGCCACTGGTCAACGAAAACAATCCTGTCATCTGCTCTGAGCCAACAGGCAATCACATAACCCGAGGATAGGATTGTCGGCAGCAGGCGCGTTGCTCAGTCATTTTTTTTGCGATTGGTTAACTTCATTTGTTTCTTCCCGTGGCCATTGCTTGTGTGGCGTGGGAATATCAATCGGATATCCTGTATTTTTCAATGTTACTATCTATATGGGTTGTATTATCCGCAGAATGCGGGTGAAGTACTGCTAGGGGAGTGCGTTATGGCCGCATGAAGGATGCAGGTCCCAGGGTGAAAACAGTTGGAAACAGAATTGCAAAACAGGGTATTCCAATCGAACTATCAGATCGGTAGTCCCGGTTCGGCGGGAAAGCGAGACGGGACTTACCCTGACTTGTCCTATCTTGCGGTCGCCCGGACGCGCTGGCGAACAATTATCGCCCGGTCGCTCTGGCTGACACTTGCCATCATCATTTTTGCCCAATTGGTAAATGCCTATTTCGTTGATACGCTGGTTGGTGATGATCGTCTGTATGATGCCTTGATGACCCTGCAAACGACCTGCGTTGTCGCCCTGCCGTTCAGTATTTTCTGTTCTCTCCTTCAGGTTCGCACTGATGTTGCCGCCGACTATTTCCGCCTGTTGTCGCGCACTGACCACCTGACTGGGCTGCTCAACAGGCGCGCCTTTATCGATGCATTGGAAGGTAGTAAAAAATCTGTTGCGGATGAAAAGGTCAGCGGTGCGCTCTTTGTCATCGATCTGGATCATTTCAAGCAGGTCAACGACGATTACGGACATGACGCCGGTGATGCGGTATTGTATCAGGTGGCCGATTTGTTTCGTGCGAATTTGCGTGCCGATGACGTGGTGGCCCGTCTGGGCGGAGAAGAATTTGTCATCGCATTGAGCCGCGGCACTGCACGCGAAACCTGGAATGTTGCACAGCGATTGCGCGAGGCGGTTGAGCAGAATGCATTTGAATATGATGGACAGGAAATGCGATTGACCATCAGTCTGGGCATTGTGCGTTACAATTTTGATGAAAATCTGGAATCCGCGATGCGTCAGGCCGACCTTCTGACCTATCAGTCGAAAAAAGACGGCCGCAATCGCATCAGCTGCAATGAAGGCCAATTCGGTTTGCAGCCTGCAGTTTAGCTCCGGTTGCATTGATCATAAAAGCTCAGACGACCATTGTTTCGCAACCAAACCTGTCTGTGCCGCTTTCAAGATTGACAGTCATGGCCTGCAGGGCCTATCACTCAAGCCACGAATGGTCCGCCAGGGCAAAGCCTGAAGGATCAAAAGGGAATGCGACGGGTGGACCCAATTCGGGCGCTTTGATCGCAGCCGACCCCGCGACTGTAGAGCGGATTGGCAACCTCGACCACTGGAGAGAAGGTCTTTCGATCACTTGAAAGACGAATATCATCAGTGGAAAGCCACTGAAGTGGCGGTGTAATGAATCCGGCTGGACGCCTCTAGAAATCTGCGAATCGTCCGCCTTTACATCGCGCAATCTTCGGGAAGGTGAGGGGAAGCCGGACCGGCCTTTGGCCGGTCAATCCGCGAGCCAGGAAACCTGCCATTCGTGAAGGGCACTTCTGCCCGTACTGCATGGGATTTTCCCGGGCCAAACACGGAGGTTGCTATGGCTGTTCAAACTCTATCCTCGACCGTTTCATTAAGCGGCGCACAACGTATGACGACCATGCTCAGCGCGCTGCTGCTTGGCGTATTCCTGATCTATGGTGTCGGACTGGCCAATTCGGCCGCCGTCCACAATACGGCTCATGACACCCGACATTCCTACGGGTTTCCCTGCCACTAAGGATCCGTTGCCATGATCATTCGTTATTTGCTTGCCGCAATTGTGGCAGGCCTGATTTCTGGTGTTCTGATGACAGGCGCGCAGGAAATCAAGGTCATTCCGCTTATTCTTCAGGCAGAACAATATGAAGCAGGTATTGTGGGGCATGACCACAGCGCCATCAAAGCGTTGCCTGGCCTGTCGGAACTCGCTGAACATTTCAATCCCGTTGCCGAGGCGCACGCCCATGGTGGTGCGGAAGAGGCCAGCGGTCTGTTGTTTGGCCTGAGTCGTCTTGGCGGCACATTGATGGCCAATCTCGTGACCGGAGCCGGATTCGGGCTGCTTCTGCTGGCCGCCAGCCTGTTGACCGGCACCAATATCACGCTGAAAACCGGTGTGTTGTGGGGGGCTGCCGGATGGCTTGTCTTCCAGTTCCTCCCGGCAATCGGTTTGCCGCCGGAACTGCCGGGATCTCCAGCAGCAGTCCTGCAGGACCGGCAGTTGTGGTGGATGGTAACTGTCTTTGTTTCTGCTTTGGGGCTTTATTGTCTGGTTCTGCGCGATGCGAGCTGGGAGAAGGCATTGGGTGTGCTGCTGGTCGCTGCACCGCACCTCTACGGTGCGCCAATACCCGATGATATCGCCAGTGATGTGCCCGCCTATTTCGCAGCCGAATTTGTCGTCGCCGCACTGGCAACGACGGCGTTTTTCTGGATTGTACTCGGGCTTTTACTGGGTGGTGCGCTCGATCGCCTAGGGCGCACCTGAACTTGCGCCTCTACCCAAATGGAACAACGCTGGTTCTGGGCGGAGCGCGTTCCGGCAAGTCGGCTTTTGCAGAAGGGCTGATTGAGGACGCCGACCTGCAGCCCGTTTATATTGCGACGGGCCGCGCCTTCGACGGCGAAATGAAAGAGCGTATTCGCCATCATCAGGACCGCAGAGGCGGCGTCTGGCAGACAGTCGAAGCACCGCTGGAACTCATTGAAGCGCTTGCAGCCGAGGCAGGCAGTGAACGCGCGCTGCTGGTTGATTGTCTGACGCTATGGCTGACCAATCTGATGATGGACAACAGGGATATTGATGCCGAGTCCAGGGCGCTGGCCAGGTATCTGAAGGAAAGCGAAGGAACAGTCGTGCTCGTCTCCAATGAAGTGGGGATGGGTATTGTTCCGGAAAATCGGATGGCGCGCGAATTTCGCGATTACGCCGGGCGTCTGCATCAGATGATCGCTGCAAGTGCAGATGAGGTCTATCTTGTGGCGGCCGGATTACCACTTAAAATGAAAGGTTGAGGTTTTCACCATGCAGGGACAAAAAATTCCGGCGACAATCATAACCGGCTTCCTCGGTGCCGGAAAAACCACATTGATCCGCAACATGCTGAGTTCCGCGAATGGGCGCCGCATTGCACTGATCGTCAACGAGTTTGGTGATCTGGGTGTCGATGGTGACGTTCTGAAGGGATGCGGTGCCGAGAATTGCACCGAAGACGACATTATCGAACTGACCAATGGTTGCATCTGTTGCACAGTTGCGGATGATTTCATTCCAACCATGGAAAAATTGCTCGACCGCGCTGATCGCCCTGATCACATTGTCATTGAAACATCCGGACTAGCCCTGCCGCAGCCACTGGTCGCGGCTTTCAACTGGCCGAACATCAAGACACAGGTCACGGTCGACGGGGTGATTACCGTCGTCGACAGTGCGGCGGTCGCCGCCGGACGTTTTGCCCATGACCATGAGCGGCTGGATGAACAGCGTCAGGCCGATGATGCACTGGATCATGACAGTCCGCTGGAAGAATTGTTTGAGGACCAGTTGATGGCGGCTGACCTGATCATTCTGAACAAGGCCGACCTGCTTGATGATGCGGGGATCGAGGCCGTGCGCGTGGATGTGGCGGGACGCACCAGCAGGGAGCCTTCCATGGTGATATCGCGCCAGGGGCATGTTTCGGCAAAGCTGCTTCTAGGATTGGGCATCGGTTCGGAAAACGACATTGCCAACCGCAAGTCCCATCATGAAATGGAACATGAGGCTGGTGAAGATCATGATCATGACCATGATGAATTCGAGAGTTTTGTTGTCGAGGCGGGAGCGATCAAAAATCAGGTTGATTTCACCGCAAAACTTGGGGGCATTATCTCCGATCATGACATCTTGCGTCTGAAGGGCTTTGCCCATGTCCCGGGCAAGCCGATGCGCCTTGTCATACAGGCCGTCGGCAGCCGCATTGATTGTTATTTCGACCGTCCATGGGGACCGGACGAACAGCGCGATACAAGGCTGGTTGTGATCGGGCTGCATGATATTGATCAGGCCGGTATCGCTGCAGCGATCCGCCAGGCGGCAGAACAGGGCTGATCCGAACATGCATCTGCTGCTGGCCCAGAAAGGTTCCATTGCCGATAGCGACGAGGCTGTCGATCTGGGGCAGTCCGCTGGCGATCTTCTGGTCCTGAGCGCAGCGGATACCGAACTTGCCAGCCTCGCCCTGGCGCAAGGGGCACTTGGCGAGACGGCACCGAGCCTGCGGCTGGCCAGTCTGATGCAACTCAAACACCCCATGTCGGTGGATACCTATGTGGAGCGGACCGCCAGAGGCGCAAAACTCATCGTGGTCAGGGCGCTGGGCGGGGCGAGCTATTTCGCCTATGCGCTTGAAGCCCTGCATGCGGCGGCAAAAAAACACGGGATAGCCATGGCGGTGGTGCCAGGCGACGACAAACCCGATCCGGGGCTGCAGCAGTTTTGCACCTTGCCGCCACCGGATGTCATGGCCCTGTGGCACTATCTCATCGAGGGCGGCGCAGACAACACGATCTCGTTTCTGCGTTATTGCCATGCGCTTCTGGACAAGACCGAGAAACCACCCAGTGCATCACCATTGCTGAAAGCCGGCCTTTGGTGGCCCGGCATGACCAACCCGCGCCTTGAAGACATTGTCCCCATGGGTGAGGCTAAACCCGTTGCAGTCATCTGCTTTTACCGGGCTCTTGTTCAAAGTGGACAGACGCAGCCGGTGCTTGCGCTGCTGGAAGCTCTGCAGGGCGAGGGCATGCAACCGCTTCCCGTGTTTGTGTCCAGCCTGAAGGATCCGGTCAGCGTTGCGACGATCAAAAGTCTTTTTGAACATTGCCCGCCCGATGTTGTCATCAACGCCACCGGATTTGCAGTTTCATCGCCCGGTGGTGAACGCAAACACACCGCTTTGGAATCAACCGGTGCGGTCGTTCTGCAGGCTGTTTTCTCCGGCTCGACACGCGAGGCCTGGGAAGAGTCGGCGCAGGGGCTGACGGCCCGTGACCTGGCAATGAATGTGGCTCTTCCGGAGGTCGATGGTCGCATTCTCAGCCGGGCCGTCTCTTTCAAATCGGCGGCATTTTTTGATGAAACGGTCGAGGCCAATATTGTCACCCACGAGCCGCAGCCGGATCGTGTCGCCTTTACTGCGCGCCTCGCAGCATCCTGGGCGCGTTTGCGCCACACGCCGAGCAGCAAGCGCAAAGTCGCGCTGATTCTGGCCAATTACCCCAATCGTGATGGTCGGCTTGGCAATGGTGTGGGGCTTGATACGCCAGCTGGCACGATCGAGGTTCTGAACGCCCTGTTGCATGAGGGCTATGGTGTTGAAACCATACCGGCTGACGGTGATCAGCTGATCCACTATCTGATGGCGGGCCCGACCAATGCGGCGGTGGATGCGCGGGAAATACGCGAGACAATCAGCCTTGAAGCCTATCAGGATTTTTTCCAGACCCTGCCGGAGGCCGTACGCGATGCGGTGACGCAGAAATGGGGCACTCCGGAGGATGATCCCTATTTTGTTGAACTTGCCGAGACCGGCAAGGTACTGGCGCTGCCGCTTGCCCGTTTTGGCAATGTGATGATCGGAATTCAGCCGGCGCGCGGCTACAATATTGATCCCAAGCAGTCCTATCATTCACCCGATCTGGTGCCGCCACACGGGTATTTTGCCTTCTATGCCTTTTTGCGGGAGCATTTTGGCGCCGATGCGATCATTCATATGGGCAAACACGGAAACCTTGAATGGCTGCCGGGCAAAGCGCTGGCCCTGTCGCAGGAATGTTTTCCGGAAGCGATTCTTGGCGCGGTGCCGCATCTCTATCCGTTCATCGTCAATGATCCGGGAGAGGGAACGCAGGCCAAGCGCCGCACCAGCGCCGTCATCATTGATCACCTGACACCGCCGCTGACAAGAGCCGAAAGCTACGGGCCGCTGAAGGATCTGGAAGCTCTGGTGGATGAATATTATGAGGCGGCGGGCAGCGACCCGCGCCGTCTGCGTCTGCTCAAGGGTCAGATTCTGGAACTCATTCGCGATATCGGGCTGGATACGGACGCAGGCATTGCCACCGGCGACAGCGACGATGCCGCATTGGAAAAACTCGATGCCTATCTGTGTGACCTCAAGGAGATGCAGATCCGCGATGGCCTGCATATTTTTGGCAAATCACCGGAAGGCAGCCTGCTGGCCGATTTGGTCTGTGCGCTGGCCCGGGTACCGCGCGGCACTGGCGAAGGCATGGATGCCAGCCTGCAGCGGGCCATGGCCAATGACCTGAAGCTCGGTTTTGATCCGCTGGATTGTCCCATGGCGCAGGTCTGGGACGGACCGAGGCCGGGTCTTCTGCAACAGGTTTCGCATGATCTGTGGCGCACGGCAGGCGATACGGTCGAGCGTTTGGAACTGGCAGCCATCGAGCTCGTGTCCGGGCATCTGGTTTGTCCGCAACATCTGACACAAACCCTTCAGGTTCTGGCCGGTATCAAGGAAAGCATCATCCCATCGGTCGCGCAATGCGGTCCTGCGGAAATCGACGGCCTGTTGATGGGGCTGTCAGGCAGCTTTGTCGAACCTGGACCCTCCGGTGCGCCGACCCGCGGGCGCGTTGATGTCCTGCCGACGGGGCGCAATTTCTACTCGGTCGACAGCAGAAGTGTGCCAACACCGGCTGCCTGGGAACTGGGCCGGAAATCTGCGGAAATGCTGATCGCCCGTTATACGCAGGACCACGGTGATTGGCCGACTTCGTTCGGGCTGACTGCCTGGGGCACATCCAACATGCGCACCGGCGGTGATGATATTGCCCAGGCCCTGGCCCTGATGGGGGCAAAACCGGTCTGGGACAATGCATCGCGCCGGGTCACCGGCTATGAAATCATTCCGATTGCGCTGCTTGGCCGGCCAAGGGTGGATGTCACCTTGCGGATTTCCGGGTTTTTCCGCGATGCTTTTCCCGATCAGATCCTGTTGATTGACCGGGCTATCCGCGCCATTGGCGCTCTGGATGAGGATGCCGGCGACAACCCCATTGCGACGCGTATGCGCAATGAGCGACAACGGCTGGTTGATGGTGGTATGGAGGCTGGTGCAGCTGAAGAGCGCGCCGGTTTTCGCGTCTTCGGTTCAAAGCCGGGCGCCTATGGTGCAGGCCTGCAGGCGCTGATTGACGAAGGTGGCTGGCAGACACAGGGTGATCTGGCCGAAGCCTATCTCGTTTGGGGCAGTTATGCCTATGGCGCGAAGGCGCAGGGCAGGGCGGAAAAGGGCCTGCTGGAGACACGTCTCAAAACGCTTGAGGCCGTCGTGCAAAATCAGGACAATCGTGAACACGATCTGCTCGACAGCGATGATTATTATCAGTTTGAAGGTGGCATGACGGCGGCCGTCGAAACCTTGACCGGGTCCCGTCCGGCGATTTATCACAATGATCATTCGCGTCCGGAAAAACCGGTCATCAGAACGCTGGACGAGGAAATCGCCCGTGTGGTCCGAGGCCGGGTCGTCAATCCGAAATGGATCAACGGCGTCATGCGTCACGGCTACAAGGGCGCTTTTGAAATGGCTGCCACGGTTGATTATCTCTTTGCCTTTTCAGCCACCACAGGCGCCGTGACGGACCATCATTTTGAAAGCGTCTATCAGGCCTTCCTGCTGGATGACAAAGTGCGCGACTTCATTGCCGAGCACAATGCGCCGGCGCTTCGCGAGATCGCTGCCAGACTGGAGGAGGCCATCATCCGTGGCCTGTGGACACCCCGCTCCAATTCGGCCCGATTTGAATTGCATGCATTGGCAAAGGACGCTGGTGCGACCTAATATCGAATCTGCCGCATGAGGCGGGCGTTCTTCCCATTCCATCCACAAGGGATCAGACTATGGCTGAAAAATCCGACAAGCTGAAAAACCTCACCGAAGCGGAATTGAACGCGCGTCACGCCGATAAGATGCGCAAGAAAAAGGTTGCCCGCGACAAGATCATTGCCACCAAGACCATCGAAAAAGGTCTGACAATTGTCCATACGGGCAAGGGAAAAGGCAAATCTACGGCGGCTTTCGGCATGGCCTTTCGTGCCATCGGCAACGGCTTGAAGGTTGGTGTTGTTCAGTTCGTTAAGGGCAAGTGGGGGACGGGCGAACGCAAGGTGCTGGAAGCCTTTCCGGATCAGGTGACACTGGCGACAATGGGCGAAGGCTTTACCTGGGAGACGCAGGATCGCCAGCGTGACATCGAGGCTGCCCGACAGGCCTGGGAAAAGGCCCGTGAGATGATCCTCGACGATGAGCATGACATGGTTCTGTGCGATGAACTCAATATCGTGTTGCGTTATGACTATCTCGACGTGGCCGATATTATCGAGACCCTGAAAAACAAGCCGCCGATGAAACATGTGATCATCACCGGCCGCAACGCAAAAGAAGAACTGATTGAATTTGCCGATCTGGTCACCGAAATGGAAATGATCAAGCACCCGTTTCGCTCCGGGGTCAAAGCTCAGATCGGCATTGAATTCTAGACATGCTGTCATCGCCTGTCAGTTTGACGGACCACGGGGACCAAGGCGCGCATCATGTACTTCAACTAAAATAGTATAGGCACGTTTAAGGCTATGCGCCGGAAGTTTTGTTGATAGACTGACCTTGTTTGATCCTTGGGGCTTGATCCCTGGGGCTTGATCCCTCGGGCAAGCAACGAGGTTGTACTATATGCAACGCGAACCAAAGGCCGTGTGTTTTATGCCTATGACGATACCTCCGATTTTTGATGGCCACAATGATGTGCTGCTGCGTCTGCAAATGGCGGGCGGGCTGAAGGCAGCTGAAACCTTTGTTTCAGGACGCGACGGTCAGGTTGACCTGCCGAAAGCCGTTGCTGGTGGTTTTGGCGGTGGTTTTTTTGCGATTTACGTTCCATCGCCAACAGACCAGGCCTTCAAGATGGAGGAAATGTCGAAGCCGCAATATGAATTGGCGTTGCCACGCCAGATACCTGAATCTGTTGCACTCGGTGTCGTGATGCAGCAGGCGGCAATCCTCAACAGGCTTGAGGAACTGGGCGCCGTGAAAATCTGCACAACCGCGTCGCAGATCAATGATTGCCTCCAGACGGGTAAATTGGCGGCGCTCATGCATATCGAGGGCGCCGAGGCCATTGATCCCGATTTTCACGCTCTGGATGTATTGTATCGCGCCGGGCTTCGATCCTTGGGCCCGGTCTGGAGCAGGCCGACCATCTTCGGACATGGCGTCCCGTTTCGCTTTCCCAGCTCTCCCGATATAGGGCCGGGGCTCAGTGAGCACGGGGTGAGGCTGGTCGCCCAATGCAACAAGTTGGGCATCTTGCTGGATCTGTCGCATCTCAATGACGCGGGTTTTTGGGATATTGCGCGGCTCAGCGACAAACCGCTGGTTGCCACCCATTCCAACTGTCATGCGATCTGCCCACATTCGCGCAACCTGACAGACAAGCAATTGGCGGCCATTGCTGAAAGTGATGGCATGGTCGGCCTGAATTTTGCCGCGGCGTTTCTGCGTGATGACGGGCGGATGCTGACCGATATTTCACTGGATCAGATGCTGCGCCACATCGATCATCTGATCGAACATGTGGGTGAAGACAGGGTCGGCATGGGCTCTGATTTTGACGGTGCAAAAATCCCTGACGCGATTTCCAGCGCGGCCGGGCTGCCCAATTTGCGCCAGGCAATGCGTGACCATGGCTATAATGATCAACTCATCGAAAAGTTGTGCTACAAGAACTGGTTGCGGGTTCTGGAAAAAACCTGGGGTGAATAACGCCCCCGCAAGGCAAGACCTAAGAAACTGAAAAAAGAGGAACACACCCATGAGACATATTACAAAACTGATCGCTGGCACCGCCATTGGTCTGACGATGGCAATGGGAACGCTGCCGGTTTACGCGGAAACACCTGCGAACATGCTTGTTATTGCCAACCGGATCGATGATATCATCACGTTGGATCCTGCTGAATCCTTTGAATTTGCCGGCAGTGATGTCAGCCGCAACGTTTATGGCAAGCTGGTCAATTTCGATCCGCTCAATCTTGATGCCGGCTATGAACCTGACCTGGCGGAGAGCTGGGTGGTGTCGGAAGACGGCAAGACCATCACATTCACCATGCGCGAAGGCGTGAAATTCCATTCCGGCAATCCGGTCACCGCCGAAGATGCCGAATTTTCGCTGCGCCGCGCGGTTACGCTCAACAAGACCCCGTCGTTCATTCTCACCCAGTTCGGTTTTACCGCTGACAATGTCAACGATGTGATTGTTGCAGATGGCAACACCCTGAGCATTACGACCGACAAGAAATATGCGACATCCTTTGTGCTCAACTGCCTGGCATCGGTTATCGGCGGGATCGTCGACAAGAAGACCGTCATGGCCAATGAAGCCGACGGTGACCTCGGCAACAATTGGCTGAAAACCAATTCGGCCGGCTCCGGCGCCTACAGGGTGGTCAGCTGGAAGCCAAATGAATCGGTAACGCTGAGCGCCAATGAAGACTTCTACAAGGGCGCGCCTGCCATGAAGCGGGTGATTGTGCGCCATATACAGGAAAGCGCCACCCAGCGCCTGCTGCTGGAAAAGGGAGATATCGATGTTGCGCGCAATCTCAATCCGGAGGACGTTGCCGGGATAAGCGGGAAGGAAGGTATCGCGATCGACAACGAATTGCGCGGTCGCCTGATGTATTTTTCGCTGAACCAGAAACATCCCGAACTCGCTAAGCCGCAGGTGCGTCAGGCGCTCAAATACCTTGCTGACTACGAGGGTATGCAAAACAGCTTTCTGAATGGCCAGTACACCATCCACCAGGCCTTTCTGCCGCGTACCTATCTGGGCGCAATCGACGACAAACCGTTCAGTCTCGACATAGAGAAGGCAAAGGCCATGCTGGCCGAAGCCGGCGTTTCGGACCTGGAAATCGAAGTCGGCGTGCGTGAAGCCCAAGAGCGCGTGGAGATTGCCCAGTCCCTGCAGAACACCTTTGCCCAGGCCGGGATCAAGCTGAACATCACCGTTGGCACGGCCAAGCAGATCCTGACGCGTTATCGCGCACGGGAACTGGATATGTACCTGGGTGCCTGGGGACCGGATTATCCCGATCCGCAAACAAATGCCGGCACATTTGCCTATAATCCGGACAATTCGGATGAAGCCAAGGCAACAGGCTTGCTGGCCTATCGCAATGCCTGGGATCCGGGCGACATGAACCAGCAGGTTGAAGCTGCCGTGGTTGAAGCCGACCGGGACGTGCGCCGCAAAATGTACGAAGACATGCAGCGTGAGCACCAGATGAAGTCGCCATTTGCGGTCATGTTCCAGAAGATCGAGCAGACAGGTCGGGCCGAGGCCGTCAAGAACCTGAACCTCGGGGGTGCCGTGACTGCGGTCGCCTATTGGCCGGTGACCAAGTAGTCAGTCCGCCATGTCAGTGACAATACAATCCGAAAATGGGCGGCGTGCGCCGCCCGTTTTTTCCGTCGTGGCAACCATTGCCAAAACGTTGGGCACCATTGCCATCACCATGCTCGGGTTGCTGTTCATCACCTTCGTGATTGGCCGCATCATGCCGATTGATCCGCTCATTTCCATTCTGGGAGAGCGGGCGAGCAAGGAGATGTATGAGGCGACCTATATCAAGCTGGGACTCGACAAGCCGCTTGTCGTCCAGTTTTTCTACTACCTTTGGGATGTGGTGCGCGGTGATTTCGGCGTGTCGCGCCTGACGGCGCGTCCCGTGGTTGATGACATCATCCGGGTCTTCCCCGCGACGCTTGAATTGGCCACAATCGGCACCTTTATCGGTGTGTTCGTGGGCATCCCGCTGGGCGTCGTCGCCGCCGTGAAGCGCGGCACCTGGATCGACCAGACGGCCCGGGTGATTGCCCTGGTTGGCTATTCCATGCCGATCTTCTGGCTGGGGCTGGTCGGGCTGCTTGTCTTCTACGGTATTTTGGGCTGGGTCGGTGGCCCCGGTCGTGTCGGCATTTTTTATGTCGATCTTGTGCCAACGGTGACGGGGCTTATCCTGGTTGACAGTATCCTCGACGGCCAATGGGACGTATTCCGGGACGCGGTCAGCCACATAATTCTGCCGGCCTCGCTGCTGGGCTATTATTCTCTTGCCTATATCAGCCGGATGACCCGCTCCTTCATGCTGGAGCAGATGAATGCCGAATATATCACCACAGCCCGGGTCAAGGGCCTGTCGGAATGGGCGGTGGTGTGGCGTCATGCCTTCGGCAATATCAAGGTGCCGCTGATTACGGTTGTGGCGCTGAGTTATGCCGGCCTGCTGGAAGGCTCGGTGCTGACGGAAATCATCTTCTCCTGGCCGGGGATCGGCTCCTATATCACAACTGCATTGCTTTCGGCTGATATGAACGCGGTTCTGGGTGGCACGGTTGTCGTTGGCCTTGTCTTCGTCTGTCTGAATATCTTTTCGGACATGTTGTACAAATTTTTTGATCCGAGGGCGCGATGACCAACGCAGGACTTGCCAGCGGCGAAAAGCAGAGCCTGCGCGATTGGCTGCGCACCGAGACGCCAACATCGCGGCGTCACGCCAAAATTGCTTCCCTTTACCAGGGATGGCTGACCTTGAAATCCAACAAGCTGGCAATGATCGGCCTGTTCATTCTGGTCTTTCTGGTCCTTGTCGCGCTCTTTGCACCGCTGCTTGCCCCGGCTGATCCATTCGAACAGAACCTCGCCAACCGGCTGCAGCCGCTTTGGGGTCAGGGCCATCTGCTCGGCACGGATTCACTGGGCAGGGATATATTGAGCCGGTTGATTTACGGCGCGCGCATCACGCTTTACATCGTCACGCTGGTGGCCATGATTGCGCCGATTGTCGGCCTGTTCGTGGGCACGGTGGCCGGTTATGCCGGCGGCTGGATCGATACGATCCTGATGCGCATCACCGATATATTTCTCGCCTTTCCGCGTCTGGTTCTGGCGCTGGCTTTTGTGGCGGCACTGGGGGCGGGCATCGAAAATGCGGTGATTGCCATTTCACTGACAGCCTGGCCGCCCTATGCGCGTATTGCCCGGGCGGAAACCCTGACCATTCGCGGTTCCGACTATATCAGTGCCGTGAAATTGCAGGGGGCCGGTCCCTTGCGCATCATTGTCAAACACATCTGGCCACTGTGCATGTCCTCGATCATCGTTCGTGTGACACTGGACATGGCCGGCATCATTCTGGCCGCTGCCGGACTGGGATTCCTTGGCATGGGCGCCCAGCCGCCTTCGCCCGAATGGGGCGCCATGATTTCAGAGGGGCGGAAATTCCTGCTCGACTATTGGTGGGTGGCCACGGTGCCGGGGCTTGCCATTTTCACCGTCAGCCTTGGCTTCAACCTGTTGGGTGATGGTCTGCGCGATGTACTTGACCCGAAGGATGCAGGCGATGCTTGAACAGCAAGACAAGCTGCTGGATGTCCAGAACCTCTGGGTGAAATTCCCCACGCGCAGTGGCGTTTTTGATGCGGTGCGCGGTATTTCCTTTTCGCTGGGCAAGGAGCGATTGGGCATTGTCGGAGAATCCGGTTCCGGCAAGTCCATGACGGGGCGGGCCATCCTGCGGCTGATCCGAAAACCCGGCATTGTCAGCGCAGACAGGATCATGCTGCATGACAAGGATCTCATGACCATGTCGGAGCGTGAGATGCGCAAAGTGCGCGGTCAGCGCATATCCATGGTCATGCAGGACCCGAAATTCTCTCTCAACCCGGTGATGACGGTGGGTGAGCAGATCATGGAAGCATACGCACAGCATGCCAAGGCATCAAAAGCCGACGTGAAACGCAAGGCGCTGGATATGCTGGAAGCGGTTTCGATCCGTGATCCCGAACGGGTCTTCCGTGCCTATCCGCACGAAATGTCCGGGGGCATGGGCCAACGGATCATGATTGCCATGATGTTGATCCCCAACCCGGAAATCCTTATCGCGGATGAACCGACCTCGGCGCTGGACGTTTCCGTGCAGACACAGGTGCTGTCGATCATGGACCGGCTGGTGCAGGAGCGCGGCATGGGGCTGATCTTCATCTCCCACGACCTCAATCTTGTCTCGTCCTTCTGCGACCGCGTTTTGATCATGTATGCCGGGCGCATTGTCGAGACCTGCCGGGCCGACAAGCTGCATGAGGCGCGTCATCCCTATACAAGAGGGTTGCTCAATTCCCTGCCGCGCCTGACCGAGCCCAGGGAACGGCTGGACGTGCTGAAGCGCGATCCGGCCTGGCGCGAAGCGCAAAGCGTCAGCGGTGCGTCATGAGCGGATTGGAAATAAGCCATCTTGATGTCTGGTTCGGCTCCGGGCATGACCGTGTCGATGCGGTGAAAGATGTGTCCTTCCGTGTCGATAGCGGCGCATCCTTCGGCCTGGTGGGCGAGAGCGGATCGGGCAAATCGACCATTTTACGCGCACTGACGGGGCTTGTGCCCAATTGGTCAGGCGAAATGCTTGTTGCAGGCGAAAAGCTTGGAAAGAAACGGACCGCGCAGTTTTACAAGAAAGTGCAAATGGTCTTTCAGGACCCCTATGCGTCTCTTCACCCGCGCCATACGGTCGACCAGGTGCTGAGTGAAACGCTTTACCTGCATGGATTTGACGCGATTGATCGGCGCATTGTGAAACTCCTGGATGATGTTGGTCTGGGACCGTCTTTCCGTTTCCGCTATCCGCACCAATTGTCCGGCGGGCAGCGGCAGCGGGTCGCCATTGCCCGGGCGCTGGCTCCCGAGCCGGAAATTCTTTTGCTGGATGAGCCAACCTCGGCGCTTGATGTCTCCGTTCAGGCCGAGATTCTCAATCTTCTCGTCGATCTGCGCATGGCCCGCAAGCTCACCTATGTGATGGTTTCCCACGACCTGGCGGTTGTCGGGCATATGTGTGAGCGTATCGCAGTGATGCAACTTGGCGAAATCGTCGAAATCATGAGCGTGGCGGACATGCGCACCATGAAGACAAGCCATCCCTATACAAAGCATCTGTTGGAAAGTTCGCTTGGCTACAAGCGGGTTGAAAGCATCGGGTAGTGGCATATCCGGGCAGGTCAATGTTTGCGCGCTACAGACATGACGCTGCTGCAGCAGTCTTTCCTGCCGCTCTCCCGAACCGGTCAGATGTGTCACAATCACCGATCTTTGGTATTACGGCCGTTGCACGGTTCCTGACAGTTCGCCCCAACGACTGAAGTCAGGTGTCTCATCGCCTGAAACCCGACCGGCTGTACACGACAGCAGGGCTTTCTGTCCGCAGAAATCAGCTTCTCCCTCATTCTCGTTTGGTTGACGGGCAGGAGCCTGCTTGATATAGATTATCAAAAGATAAATAAGCATCATCGGCGGGCCCCAACGTGAAACCAGGTTTGTTCCAATATGTCCGCGCCGAAAATGTCGAGAAGGCGGTTTCGCTTTTGCAGGAATTCGGGGATGAGGCACAGTTGCTCGCGGGTGGACAGAGCCTTGTACCCGCCATGGCATTGCGCATGGCCTTGCCTGAAGTGCTGATTGATATCTCCTCAATTGCCGAAATGCGGTCCATCCTCATGGCGGATGGTGTGTTGCGCATCGGCGCGGGGTGCCGCTATGTCGACGTTCTGCACAGCAAGGATGTGGCGCGTGCCGCACCGATGCTCGTTCAGGCCATTCCGTTCATCGCCCACGAGGCCATCCGCAATCGCGGGACAATCGGCGGATCGCTTGCGCATGCAGACCCGGCGTCTGAACTCCCGGCCTGCATGCTGGCGCTGGATGCAGGCATTATCCTGCAATCGGCCCGTGGCCTGCGGACGATCGCAGCCAAGGATTTTTTTCTCGGCACCTATATGACGGCCCTCAATGATGGCGAAATGATCATTGCAGTGGAAATACCTGGCATTGCGGCCAATCAGCACCACAGATTTTCGGAAATATCCCGCCGCTCCGGCGATTACGCCATTTCCGGCGGCGCCTTCGTTCTGGAAATGGACGCCGGTATCATCACGGCGGCTCGGCTTGCCTATTTTGCCGTCGGCGATTGTGCTGTCCTGGCAGGCGGCGAGGCCCTGTCTGGCAAACCACTGAATGCCGACACAATCGAACAGGTGGCGCAGAACGTTGGTGAGGACATCACCTTCTATGGCGATCTTTACAACGGTATTGGCGCCAAACGACAAATCACGAAAACACTGACCCGCCGACTGCTTGCGCAATTTCCCGGTATGGAGCTGTAATGGACCCGCTTATCCCCGTTTCATACACAATCAACGGAAAGTCCGTGCAGCAACAGGTGTCTGTGCGCACAACCCTGACCGATATGTTGCGCCACCAGATAGGGCTGACCGCGACGCATGCGGGGTGCGAGCAGGGATCCTGCGGGGCCTGCACGGTTATGGTCGATGGACTGATGGTGCGATCCTGCCTGATATTCGCCATACAGCTGGATGGCGCGCGCATTGAAACCAGCGAAGGTTTTGCGGACGATCAGCTGATGGACGAATTGCGCCGCAATTTTGCCGATCGCAATGCATTGCAATGCGGATTTTGCACCGGTGGGATGCTGGTTGCGGCACATGATCTCCTGTCACGGACACCGCATCCGGAACGCGCGGAAATCCGGGAAAAAATTTCCGGCAATTTCTGTCGTTGCACTGGCTATGAGGCCATTGTCGATGCGATCAGCAAGACGGCGCAGGCTTTGCCTTTGGAGGATTCCGGCAAATGAGTACCACGTCGGGTAAAGCGCAACGCCATAGCCAATTTGTCGGGCAGGATAAGCCGCGCCGCAATGCCATTCGCCATGCGCATGGTCGCGGGCGGTTCGTTGATGATATCGCCTTTGGAAACCTGGCCCATATGGCCTTTCTCAGAAGCCCCTATGCGCATGCGGAGATACTGGAAATCGACACCGAGGCGGCCCGCGCCTTGCCCGGTGTCGTTGATGTCTTTACCGGGCCGGATCTGGTCGACATATGCACGCCCTGGGTTGGAAAACTGGATCATTTTCCAGGCCTGCGCACACCCGAACAATATCCGCTGGCGATGGAGCGGGCGCGTTGGAATGGCGAACCGGTTGTTGCTGTCGTCGCAGAAAGCCGGGCGATTGCCGAGGATGCGCTGGACCTGATCATGGTCGAGTGGTCGGAATTGCCGGCCATTATCGGCATAGACAACAGCCGGTCGACTGACGGTCCGATCTTGCATCCGCAATATGATTCCAATGTGGCCTTTGTCATGAATTTGACTGCCGGTGATGCGAAGGCGGCGTTTCGCGATGCGGCTTACATTGTCGAGGACACACTGGAACTGGGGCGTCAGACCGGATTGACGCTGGAGCCGCGCAGTATTGTGGCCGATTTCGACCCCTCCTTGCGAAAACTGGCGGCCTATCATTCCACCCAGACGCCCTATCAGATGCAGGATGTCTTTGTCCGGCATTTCAATCTTTCGGAAGAAAACGTGCGGGTAATTTCTCCGGATGTCGGTGGCTCATTCGGCATGAAGCTGCATGTCTATGGCGAAGAAATGGCCGCCGTTGCCGCCTCGATCCGGTTGGGCCGACCGGTAAAATTCATCGCCGACCGGATGGAATCATTCCTGTCGGATATTCACCTGCGCGAGCACAAGATTCATGCCCGGATGGCTTTGAACAGTGGTGGCGAGATATTGGCGATGGAGGTCGATGACGCCACCGGGATCGGGCCGTTTTCGGTCTATCCCCGGACCAGCGCCATGGAAGGCAATCAGGCGCTGCGGTTGATGGGAGCGCCCTACAAAATGCCCCATTATGAAGGCAAGCTGACGGTTCTGTTCCAGAACAAGGCGCCGACCTGTCAGTACCGCGCCGTGGGACACCCGATCGGTGTCACCGTGACCGAGCATCTCGTTGACCTTGCCGCCAATGCGGTGGGGCTCGACCCCTTTGAAATACGCCACCGCAATATCGTTACGCAGGATATGTATCCCCATACGACGGCCACCGGCTACATTCTTGAGCGCTTGTCGCACGAGGAATGCCTGGCAAAGCTCGAAGCCCTGATGGATTACCCGAAACTGATTGCGGAACAGAAGGAAATGCGTGAACGCGGCATCTATCGCGGTATCGGCATTGCCGCCTTCATCGAAATCACCAATCCGGGCCCGGCATTTTACGGCATTGGCGGCGCGCGGATTTCCTCCCAGGACGGCTGTGTGATCAAGCTTGAACCTTCCGGCAAAATCCGCGTTTCCGTCAGTGTGACCGAGCAGGGGCAGGGGACGGAAACAATCATGGCGCAAGTCGCCGCGACCTATCTCGGTGTCGATCTTGATCATGTCGACGTGGTGACCGGTGATACGGAACGGACCCCCTATGGCGGCGCCACCTGGGCGTCTCGGGGCGCTGGTATTGGCGGAGCAACGGTGATGAAAGCCGCGCTGGCCATGAAAGAAAACATATTGGAAATTGCCGGTGTGATCCTGCAGGGTGAAGCCGATGATTTCGATCTGGTGGACGGACAGATTGTCGACAGGTCGAACCAGCAGGTCCGGATGAGCCTGGCAGAGATCGGACGGATTGCCTATTTCCGGCCCGATACATTGCCGCAGGACTATCACCCGCAGCTTTCGGTTTCCCGACACTTTGTGCCGCAGGGCACACCTTTTGATTTTACCAATGGTGTGCAAGCCTCCTATCTCGAGGTGGACGTGGAAACGGGTCTTGTGAAGCTCCTGAACCATTGGGTCGTCGAGGATTGCGGCATCATCTTGAACCAGCAACTGGTGGATGAGCAGATCCGGGGCGGCGTGGTGCACGGCCTTGGCGGCGTTCTGTTCGAAGAATGTCTGTATTCCGAAAACGGTCAGATGATGAGCGCCACCATGGCCGACTATCTGGCGCCGCTTGCAAGTGAAATGCCCGATATCCAGATCGACCATGTGTGCACGCCAACGGAAATGACGCCGCTGGGTGCAAAAGGCGTTGGAGAAGCCGGGACGGCTGCTGCGGGCGCCGTTGTGCTCAATGCGGTCAACGATGCATTGCGCCCGCTGGGCGGGACGCTTCGCACAACCCCGCTTACGCCGGAACGCATTTTGAAAGCACTCGGAAAAATCTAGAATTCGACTTAAACGACAGCAACAGAACAGGGATTTGAGGATGAGTGAAGACACACAGCAAAAGGCGGCATGGGGCGGCGGCGGCAAAGCCATCTTTCGCACAAAATCAGTCTGCCCCAATCCCACTTTGACCAAGGTTTCGGTCAGGGATTTTGAAATCCTGATCGATGAACCGCCGAACAATCATGGCAATGATGAAGGCGCCCAGCCACTGGAATACATGTTGGCATCGCTTGCCGGTTGTACCAATGTCATCATCAACAAGATCGGCAAGGAACACAACATCACGCTTCTGGATATGGAGATTGATGTCGTTGGTGTTTGCGACACGCGCGGCATATTCGGTATCGAACAGATTGCAGTGCCGTTTCCCGAGGTGCGCCTGACGATCCGTGGCACGACACGCAACAGCGAACAGGACATGGAACTGCTGCGCGAGCAACTGGCTTGGCGCTGCCCGGTCAAGGTGATCATTCGCGAAAGTGGTTCCTTGATCAAGGAAAACTGGGATATCACTTACGTTTAGAAGCAGGATTGGCGTGACCGACGGTGGGCATATTGTTCACCGCAGGCGCTCCATGTGATTTGACAGCTCGGTCCCGGGCCATGGGCGACGCAGTTTTGATCAATGCTTTGTACCGTCTGGAGCATTCCTGTTGTAAGTTGATTCAATAAGATGCTTTATCCAATTGTTTTTATGGGCACACCAGCCGGGAATCTGTATTGAATTTTCCGGAAACGCGCTGGAAACACAATTCGGAGGCCTGGTTTGGGCACGACACCAACAAAGACCATTGATGCTGTTGGAAAAAAACAGCGCAGCGGACATCGCCGCCTGCAGCCCGATGATCGTGAAAAACTGATCGTTCAGGAAGCCATCAAGTTTTTTGCCGAGGTCGGATTTGAAGGGCGTACCCGTGATCTTGCCAAACGCATTGGTGTGACGCAGCCTCTGCTCTATCGCTACTTCCCCAACAAGGAAAGCCTGATCGAACGGGTCTATCAGGAGGTCTATCTGGGCCGGCTGAAGCCCGAATGGTCTCTGATGGTGATCGACCGCTCAATTCCCCTGCGGCAGCGCTTGCTGACCTTCTACAGCGAATATCAAAAGGCCATTTTCAACTACGAGTGGGTGCGGATTTTCATGTTCTCCGGCCTGCGGGGCGTGGGAATCAATGAACGTTATCTTGGAGTCCTGGGAGAAAGAATCCTGCGACCCATCTGTTCGGAGCTGCGTGCGGAGAACGGCTTTCCGGATATTCTACAGGTGCCGCTGTCAGACGAGGAAATGGAACTGGTGTGGAGCCTGCACGGGCAATTCTTCTATCGGGCAGTGCGCAAGCTGATTTACAATCTGCCGGTGCCCGACGATCTTTCACAGATACTGGTCTACGATATTGAATCCTACCTGGAGATGGCGCCGCGCGAGTTGGCAAAGCTGTTTGACAGTCAATAGGTCTGCTTCAGTGAAAACGGGTTCCGACCCATTCTTTTAAATGCTGAAATAGAAAACGGCGCCGAGTGGCGCCGTTTCTGTTTTGACTGATATTGTTGTGCCCGCGTTCTACTCAACCTTGTAGGGGTAGGACCAGACAGCGTCTGATTTTTCAACTTCGTCGATATAGGCGCGCATCACTTCCAGGCCGGGCAATCCGCGCCCTTCGGCTTCGTTGGCCTGCTCGCTTGGAAAGTTGGCCAGAGACTTGGCCCAGGCAGTCCGCGTTTCTTCCGAGATGGCCTGCAATGTCGCTCCGGCTTCCTTCAGTTTCTCAAGGCCGATGATCTGCCGTGCATTGTTGGCAATGCCGGAATTGACCTCATACTCACGCCCGACTTCGAGAATGATTTTCTGCACGTCTTCGGGCAATTTGTTGAAGGATTTGACACCCATGGTCAGGCCAATAACGGCCATCGGACCGAAACCGATCAAAGTATAGACGGGTGCTGGCTCATAGAATTTGAACCCGTAATAGGCCGATGGGAACATCAACCAACCATCATAGACGCCGGTTGAAAGCGACAGATAACCTTCGGGAAGGGTGGACTGTACGGGGACCGCGCCGACATATTTCAGCCAGGGCAGGTTGGGTCCGGCACCGCCGATTTTTACGTCCTTGAGATCTTCAACCTTTTCCCAGGTTTCCTTGGTTCCAAGATGATAATTGTCCCAGCCGCTCAGGCCGAGCAGCATCTGGCCATAATCGTCGACAAAGATTTTCTCCAGCGCAGGTACCCGGTCATAGACCTTCCGGGTGATTTCCATCGACTGGATAGAATCCTGTGGTCCAAATGGCGCGTAATAGGGGAAATTGTGCAGGAATAGCTTGGCCGGTTCAAAACAGAAACAATAGGCGCCAATGTCCAGAAGGCCGGACTGGACGGCTTCCAGTGTCTCTGCAACACCGGCAATTGTTCCACCATAGGCCTCGACGAAATTGATGGTGTGATCGGTTTCGTCGGCCACACGGCGCGTGACTTCAGGCACGAAGAAGTCGTGCACGACATCAACGTAGACTGTTGGACCAAGCGGGTGGCCAGCGCCGACGCGCAACGTGATGTTGTCCGCCAGTGTGCCGCATGTTCCCATGGCGAGCAGGCCGGTCGTTATGGCCGCTGTTGCCAGATATTTTTTCAATTGTTTCATCGGTTTTCGTCTCCTCCACTTTCAGAAAATGTCTGCACGTTGCCAAACTCCTCAATGTGGCGGTTTCCGACTGGTTTTTGTTTTCAATATCGGGAAACAAACATGCATGCGCCTTGAGCACTATATGCCTTATTGATCGCATGTTAATTAAAGCGATGTCAAGGCCGCCCGACAGCAGCCTTTGCGGTCAGCACGTTTGAATTTTCGTCAGGTGTTGCGATCAGGCGCGTCAGCTTTGATCAAACTTATCATCTGATAAATATAGTTGCATATTGAACAGCCCTTTAGTATTGCTGGATCGCAATGAGGAGTGAATTTCGGGAGGGGATTGATAATGATTGAAAGACCGCTGACCTTTGTTGCAAAGACGCTGCATATCATCTCTTCCGGCTGGGTTCTTGTTCTGGCGGGCATCATCTTTGTGGATGTGGTCGGGCGGGCCCTTTTCAATCAGCCGTTGCTTGGCACCGCTGAAATTGTAAAAAACTCCGTTGTTGCCATCACATTCCTGCAAATTCCGCTGGCGATCCTCATCGGCGCCATGCTGAGAACCACCATCATTATTGATGCTGTGGGGCCAGGGGTTCGCAAAATGATCGAATTGGCTGCCTGCCTGCTGGGCGTGGCATTCTTTGTCGCACTGGCCATCGGCTCCTATGAGCCATTGCTGGATGCCTGGCGGATTGGTGAATATGAGGGTGAGGGCGCCATGCGTGTGGCGACCTATCCGGTTCGCGCCATCGTTCTGGTCATGGCCCTGTTTTCAGCGGGCGCATTCCTCTGGCAGATCAGTCGAATCCTGTCGGGTAAATCGCACACGGTCTGAGAGAATAGAACAATTACCAAGCGGGAGACGATGCTTTGGGTTCCGAGATAGTTTTAATGCTTTTGGGCGTGCTTTTTGTGATGATCCTGTCGGGAATTCACATCGGCATTGCACTCGGACTGATTTCGGGGCTGGGCGTCTATCTCATCGTCGGGAATGTGGATGCGGCTTTGTCGATCATCAGCTCGACGGCCTATGATGCGGTTCGCAATCAGGTCTTCGCCGTAATCCCGCTGTTTGTTCTGATGGGTGATATTGTCGCCAAATCGGGCGCAGCCACGGATCTCTATCGCCTGTGTGACAGAGGATTGTCCCGTTTGCCGGGCCGGTTGGCTGTTGCAACCGTTGCCGGCAATGCGGTTTTTGCGGCCGTAACCGGCGTGTCCGTGGCATCTGCCGCGACCTTCAGCCGGGTGGCCTATCCGGAAATGCGGCGCTTTGGCTATCAGAGAAAATATGCGCTTGGCGCCGTTGCGGGCAGCGCCTGTCTGGGCATGCTGATCCCGCCCAGCATTCTGTTGATCGTCTGGGGCATTCTGACCGAAATATCGGTGGGCGCGCTGTTCGTTGCCGGCGTGGTGCCGGGCATCGTGCTGGCGCTGCTTTTTGCCATTTACAATGTGGTCAAGGCGATCAGAAATCCGGAAGTGGCGCCAAAAATCTCTGTTGACGTGTCCGATGAGGAAACGCCCGAACAGCGCCGCAAGGAACGGCTTGGTGGATTGGGCATTCTGGCGCTGATCGCGATGGTCATCGGCGGTATATGGGGTGGATTTTTTACCCCCTCGGAAGCTGCCGGCATGGGCGTTGTCGGTGCGCTGATTCTTGGGGTCGCCAAGGGAATGCGCGGCCCGCAACTGCTGCAGGCCATCTATGACGCAGGCAAGACGACTGCGCCAATCCTGTTCCTGCTGATTACCGCCAGCATGTATTCAAGGCTTCTGGCCTTCGGGGGCATCGTCGGCATCATTCAGGGTTTCTTCAACGATCTGGGTGTCAGCCCTTTCATGCTGGTTCTGATCATCGCCGTCATCTGGTTGTTGCTCGGGATGCTGATCGATTCGGTATCGATCATCCTTTTGACCGTGCCGATCTTCGTGCCGCTTGTGATGCAGACCGGTTTTGATCCGGTCGCCTTCGCGATTTTCGGCATTCTGGTCATTGAAGCTGGTCTGTTGACGCCGCCATTCGGTCTGCTGGTCTATACCGTCAAGGGCAGCGTGGTGGATCCGGAGGTCACATTATCCGATATATTCATCGGCTCCGTACCCTATCTGGTCATGATCCTGATGGTTGCGGCCATGATCTGGGCCTTCCCGTCTCTGGCCATCGGCTTGATCACCTTCATGTAAATGGCTATGGGAGGGGACGTCCCGAGCCTCCCGCCATGGTCCCTAATGTCTCGTTCCGTTTGAAATCATCGGCAAGCGATTTTGTGTTTTCCTGCTAAATTCCAGTAGAAGGTCTTGTGACAGTGGTGCGTCATCCCGGTTTACCCTTTTTGCAAGCGGTGTCGCCTGCCTTTTTTGCGCCTGTCATGGGTATCGCCGGACTTGGCATTTCATGGCGCATCGCCGTTGGTGTGCTGGGTGTGCCCGCACCGATTGGCGAAACACTTGTGTGGATTGCCTTTGCCGTCTTCGCCGTCATGGCTGTGCTGTTTTGTGTCAAGATCATCCAGCAGCCGGGCGGGTTGCTGGATGATCTGCGTGATAGCCGAAAGCTGGTGTTCTTTCCGCTGATCCCCACCAGCTTGCTGCTCCTTTCGATCGGGATCCGGCCCTATGATGTGAATTATGCGACCTATCTGTGGATAGCCGCTGCACCTTTCAATCTGTATTTTGCCGTCTTGCTGACCGGCCGGTGGCTGTTCGAGGTCCATGGAAAATCAGATCTGTCCCCGGCATGGTTGTTTCCCATCGTCGGTAATGGTGTTGTGCCGATCGCCGGCGTGCCATTGGGAATTGTCGAGCCCAGCTGGATGTTTTTCACGATCGGCTTTGTTCTTTGGATTGTGGTTTTTGCCGGCCTGTTTCAGCGCCTTGTTTTCGAGGAATTGATGCCGGGAAAACTCATGCCGTCCATCCTGATTCTGCTGTCTCCGCCCGCAACATTCTTTATTGCCTATTTTGAACTTACGGACGGGGTGATCGATCCTCTGTCCTATGCCATGTTCTACACCTCGCTGTTTCTGTTTGTTGTTCTGCTCGTGCACGCTGAAAAGCTGGTCGCTGTCCCCGTCTCGATTACCATATGGTCGCTGACATTTCCCATGGCAGCGCTGACCATCGCCAGCCTGCTGTTTTCCAAGGCAATGGTGTGGGTCGGGTTTTACTGGCTTGCCGCATTCCTGCTTGGCGTCACGACGTTTTCGGTGTCTTTTGTCGTGGTGGTCAGTGTGCTGGCTCTGGGGCGGTATTTTTCAACCGCGCCATCCACTGGCGGGTAATCGTAACCATCTGAAATTGTCTGCTGTCGTGTCTGGTACGCTTTTCGCCGCGTTTGTGTTTGACGTTGCCGGATGGTTTGCCTAGAACGGGTGCAGCGTGAGACGGCGCCCGAATTCAGCGGGCTGCGAGAAATTCCGGTGCGACCGACCCATACAGGGGGTTCAATTCCGGAGCTGTCCAGACCGGAATGGCGAATTTCATTCGCCGCGGCGTTTCGTGCACGACACTGCCAGCCGGAGTATTCCAGATGACGCGCATTTTTGTTTTTTTATCAGCCACGTTCCTGTTCCTTAACGGTGCTTTTGCCCATGGCGGACATGTCGGCGAACTTGCCGGTCATGCCCATTGGGTGGGTGTGGCTGCAACTGTTGGCGCAGCAGCGCTGGCGGCACTGATCGCCAAGGCTGCCAAGGGCACGGAAAAACCCCCGGAAGACGAAGAGGTCTGTGACGGCGAAGCCGAAGAGCAGGCTGAAGGAGCGACGGTTTGAACATTCCAGAGAAACTCGGAATCATGGTTTGTGGCCACGGCAGCCGCAACCAGAATGCGGCGCTTGAGTTTGCCAAAGTGGCAAAAGGCCTGAAGGAACGCCATCCCGAGACGCCGGTCGAATATGGCTATCTGGAGTTCTGCAACCCGGTCATCAATGAGGGACTTGATCGCCTGCGCGCGCAGGGCGTGACACGGGTGCTTGCGGTTCCGGGCATGTTGTTTGCCGCTGGACATGCCAAGAATGATATTCCGACCGTTCTGAACACCTATCAGGCGCAACACCCGCAGATGCGGATTGATTACGGCCGCGAACTTGGTGTGGACATGAAAATGATCAGGGCCGCCGGCGCCCGTATCCAGCAGGCACTGGATACGGCCAATAGCGTTGATGGCGATGTTCCGCTGCATGAGACGCTTCTCATGGTGGTTGGTCGCGGATCCTCAGACCCGGATGCCAATTCCAATGTTTCTAAAGTCACCCGCATTCTATGGGAAGGCATGGGGTTTGGCTGGGCTGAAACCTGCTATTCCGGCGTGACTTTTCCGCTTGTCGAACCCGGCCTGCATCATGCGGCAAAACTTGGATACCGCCGTATCGTGGTTTTTCCGTATTTTCTGTTCACCGGTGTTCTGGTCAAGCGCATTTACAGTTACACCGACCAGGTGGCTGAAAAATATCCCGATATCGAATTCATCAAGGCCGGCTACCTGAACGATCACCATCTGGTGCTTGATACATTTGACGACCGGGTGGAAGAAACCCGTGCAGGACGGGCGGTGATGAACTGCCAGATGTGCAAGTATCGCGAACAGGTGCTGGGTTTTGAAGCTGAAATAGGTCTGCCGCAGGAAAGTCACCACCATCATGTCGAGGGAATCGGCGGGGGCCTGGAGAATTGTCCCTGCAATGGCGATTGTGACGCCTCCTGCCGCGAAGAGGCATTCTGCAAGGCGCACGATCTGCCATGGACGCCGCTTCACGATCATAGTCATGACCATCCGCATGATCATGAACATGATCACGGGCACGATCACCCGCATGACCACGGGCACGAAAAAGATCAGGGGCATGCGCATGCCCATCATCCCTATCCACAGGCCGATCATCCCCATGGTCCCGTTTCCATGAAGAAGCGCCCGACTTGAACCACGGCACGACGCATTACATTCGCGATGCAGCGGAGATTTACCGCCAAAGCTTCGAGACGATACGGCGGGAGGCTGATCTGTCACGGTTTTCGGGCGACCAGCAGGATATTGCCATCCGGCTTGTCCATGCCTGTGGCATGGTTGATATCGTCGATGATCTGATCATCTCGGATGATGCCATTGAAGCCGGACGCCAGGCATTGGCCAAAGCCAGACCGATCATCTGTGACGTGGAAATGGTCCAGCGCGGCATCATCAGGCGATTGTTGCCCAAGGACCTGCCTGTTCTTTGTGAGGTATCAAGCGAAGCCACTGCGCAATTGGCGCGGGCGCAGGCAACAACCCGTTCGGCTGCGGCCATGGAGGTGCTTTGCGAAGAGATGGCCGGTGGCATCGTTGTCATCGGCAATGCGCCAACGGCCTTGTTTCACCTGCTCGAAATGATGGATCGCGGTCTGGCGTCACCATCGCTGATCGTCGGCATTCCTGTGGGGTTTGTCGGAGCGGTCGAGGCCAAGGATGCATTGATTTCAGATTCCCGCGGCGTGCCCTTTATTGCTGTTCGTGGGCGCAGGGGAGGCAGCGCCATGGCTGCCGCCGTCGTCAATGCCATAGCAGGAGAATTAAGAGCGTGAGTGAAGACAACAATAAAATATGGCTGACCATACTGGGCATTGGTGATGATGGAATTCAGTCGCTGACACCGCCGGCACTTGCCTTGATGAAGGCAGCCAAGACGCTGGTCGCGCCGGAGCGTGTGCTGGAAAACCTCGATCTTGCTTCACTCGGAATGGCCGATTGTGAAGTGGTTCCCTGGACCATGGGCGTCGGGCCGACGATCGAGTTTCTCAAGGAGCGGCGTGGCAAGGCCGTGACCATCCTGGCCACCGGAGACCCTATGCATTTCGGTATAGGGGCCACCATGCGCCGTATGGTCGAGAGCGATGAAATGCTGGTCATTCCGTCGCCGAGCGGTTTTTCCCTGGCTGCAGCACGAATGGGGTGGGGGCTCAGCGACGTGTCTTGCATCTCCCTGCATGGCCGCGCAGTTGCCGGTCTGCAGTCGCATGTTCTTCCCGGCAACCGGATTCTCTCCCTGACCTCGGTGGCGCGCACTGTGCATGAGGTGGCGCGCGCCTTGTGCGAACGCGGTTATGGTCACTCCCTGCTCACCGTGCTTGAACACATGGGTGGCAAGGCCGAGCGGACGGTCCATGTCCGAGCCAATGACGTTGGCCCCTTTGATCCGGACAAGAGGCAATTCGCCGATTTCAATGTGCTGGCGATCGAATGTGTCCCGGATGAGGGAGCCGCCATCCTGGCCCGGGTTCCAGGATTGCCGGATGACGCCTTTGTTCATGACGGGCAAATGACCAAGCGGGAAGTCCGCGCTGTGACCCTGGCGAGCCTGCAGCCCTGTCCGCAAGCGCTTCTATGGGATGTCGGTGCGGGATGTGGTTCGGTTTCCATTGAATGGATGCGCTCTGCGCTGGGTGCCAAGGCCATTGCCATCGAAATGCAGGCGGAGCGCCGGGCGATGATGGCTCAAAATGCCACGGTTCTGGGAACGCCGCGCCTGAAGATCATTGAAGGCCAGGCGCCGCAAGCCTGTCAGGATCTTGCTGCGCCTGATGCCGTTTTCATCGGCGGTGGTTTGGGACATGAGGGTGTCTTTGAAACGTGCTGGCAAGCCTTGAAGCCCGGTGGCAGGCTTGTTGCAAATGCGGTGACACTTGAAAATGAGGCGCGGTTGCTGGAATTGCATGCCCGGATGGGCGGACATCTGATCCGCCTGTCAGTCGCCAGCGTTCAGGCCATTGGGCAATACCACGGCTGGAAGCCGGCCATGCCGGTGACGCAATGGAGCCTGCACAAACCCTGGGGCAGTGCATGACGGGCAAACTCTACGGACTTGGCGTGGGGCCGGGTGATCCTGAATTGCTGACCTTGAAGGCGCATCGTTTGCTGCGATCCTGTCCGGTGGTCGCCTATCCGGCGCCCGATAGCGGCGCGAGTTTCGCTCGCCAGATTGTCAGCGAGTATCTTGATGCGCGACAGATCGAATATCCCATTGTTGTGCCGATGCGGGTTGAGCGGTTTCCGGCCCAGGAGGTCTATGATGCGGCAGCGCGCGACATTGGAGACTATCTGACCGCCGGACAGGACGTTGCCGTTCTGTGTGAAGGCGATCCGTTTTTCTATGGGTCCTTCATGTATCTCTATGAACGTCTGGCCGGTGAATTTGACTGCGAGATCATACCAGGCGTGTCGTCCATGATGGCCGGGGCAGCGGCGCTCAAACGCCCGCTGGCGGCGCGCAATGACGTGCTGAGTGTTGTACCGGGACCCTTGCCGGATGACGCGATCACCGCGAGGCTCGAACAGGCGGACGCCATTGCCATCATCAAGATCGGACGCCATTTTGCACGCATCAAATCCCTGTTGCAAAAACATGATCTGGTGGCCTGTGCCGGCTATCTGGAACGTATTTCTCTTGCCGATGAACGCATCATGCCGTTGGGCGAGGCGGAGGGGGACGCACCCTATTTTTCGATGATCCTGATTTACAAGGGATCGGAGAACTGGGTTGCCGGACTGCCTGTGGAAGCAAGCGGTTCTCGACGTGATACCGCGCAGGCAAAGCCCGCAAGCAAACAGGATTGTTGAAATGAAACCTGCAATCATCGTTCTCAGCGAGGCGGCAATGCCCCTGGCGGGTAAAATCGCCAAAGCACTTGGCGGACGCATTCATGGCGCGCGATCCCGGGTAACACAGGCCGATGAAGTGTTCGAAAGTGCCGCAGATCATATTGGCCAATTGTTCAAGGCCGGACATCCCGTCATTGGACTGATGGCAAGTGGCGCGCTGATCCGCCTGCTTGCGCCGCATCTGACGGACAAATCTCTTGAGCCGCCGGTTATTGCCGTATCGGAGGATGCTTCAAGCGTTGTTCCATTGCTTGGCGGTCATCATGGCGCCAATGATCTGGCGCGTGAAATTGCTGGCCTGATTGATGGTCACGCTGCCATAACGACGGCTGGAGACCTGCGTTTCGGGGTGGCGCTGGATGCACCGCCGGAAGGTTATGTGCTGACCAATCCGCAAGCGGCAAAAGCCGTCATGGCTGAACTTGTTGCAGGTGGCAAAGCGGCCTTTTCCGGCAAGGCCGACTGGATCACGCAGTCAGCCATTCCCATGGCAGCAGATGGTGCGGTCAAATTGACCGTGAGTGATCAATTGTCAGAGCCGGCAGAACTGGAACTGGTTTATGCACCCCAAACGCTTTGCCTCGGCATGGGATGCGAGCGCGGAACTGCGCCACAGGAGGCGATCGAGCTGGCGCAGCAGGTGCTGACTGAAGCAGGCCTTTGTCCTGCTGCATTGAGCGGCGTTTACTCGATTGACCTGAAAGCCGACGAGACGGCCCTTCACGCCGTTGCGGATCATTTCGGGGTGGCTGCCCGGTTTTTTGATGCGGCAACGCTTGAGGCGCTTTCTGATCGGCTTGAGAACCCATCCGATGTGGTGTTTGCCGAGGTCGGCTGTCATGGCGTGGCAGAAGGTGCGGCATTGGCCGCTGGTGGGGCCTCCGCAAGCCTCATCGTTGCAAAACGCAAATCCAGACGGGTCACCTGCGCCATCGCCAAGGCAGCAGAACCGGTCAATGCCGCTCAATGCGGGCGTGCACGCGGCACTTTGTACATTGTCGGCATTGGCCCGGGTGCAGAGGCATGGCGCTCGCCCGAAGTATCGTCGATGGTTTCCCGTTCGAGCGACCTGGTGGGCTATACGCTCTATCTGGATCTTCTCGGACAGCTCGCGGATGGCAAGATCCGCCATGATTTTGATCTCGGCAAGGAAGAGGCACGCGTTCATCACGCCATGGAACTGGCCGGGCAGGGCCGAACAGTCTCGCTTGTTTGTTCGGGGGATGCGGGCATCTACGCCATGGCAACCCTGGCCTTTGAACTTCTCGACAAGGGGCAGTCCGACCAGGCGCATGAGAACGGTCTGAGCGATGCGGCGCGGCGCATTGAACTGGTCGTCTCGCCCGGAATCTCTGCTCTGCAGGCCGCCGCTGCGCGGGTCGGTGCGCCGCTGGGTCATGACTTCTGTACGATTTCGCTTTCGGATCTGCTGACGCCATGGCCGGATATTCAAAAACGGGTCAAGGCAGCCGGAGAAGGCGATTTTGTCATTGCCTTTTACAACCCGGTTTCGAAACGCCGCAGGACACAATTGGCCTATGCCCGTGATGAATTGCTGAAATATCGACCGTTCGGTACACCGGTGGTGCTTGCGACAAATCTTGGGCGCGAGGGTGAGCGCATCCGTACGGTGCCGCTTGGCGACTTGCAGGTGGATGATGTGGACATGCTGACGGTTGTCATTGTCGGTTCTTCCCAGAGCCGGACAGTGATAACGGGCGATGGCAAGAGCTGGGTCTACACACCGCGCGGTTATGCAGCCAAGGCCGATAGCGTGATTGATGAAAAGGAAACAGCGATATGACGGTCTATTTCATTGGTGCTGGCCCGGGAGCCGCTGACCTGATCACCGTGCGTGGCTTGCGCTTGGTCGAGCGATGCCCGGTGTGTCTTTATGCAGGCTCCCTGGTGCCGGAGGAAATTGTCTCGGCTGCCCCTGAGGGCGCCGTGGTGATGGATACGGCGCCAATGCATCTTGATCTCATCATTGGAGAAATGGAAAAAGCGCATCTTGAGGGCAAGGATGTGGCGCGCGTGCACTCAGGCGATCCGTCGATCTACGGCGCTGTTGCCGAACAGATGCGGCGTCTTGAAGTGCTCGGCATCGATTATGAAGTGGTCCCAGGCGTGCCGGCCTTTGCCGGGGTTGCAGCCCGGCTGAAAATGGAACTGACCCTGCCGGAGATCGCCCAGACGATCATCATCACGCGCACCGGCATGAAGGCGTCTTCCATGCCGGAAGGGGAGCAGTTGGAGATTCTCGGCCAATCGAAGGCAACGCTGGCTATCCATCTGTCGATCCGGAATCTGGATTATGTGCGCGATTCCCTTGTGCCCCATTACGGCGCGGATTGCCCCGTGGTGATTGCTTATCGCGCCACCTGGCCCGATGAACTTTATATCCGCACCACGCTTTGCGAAATGAAGCAGGAGGTGCGAAAGGCCAAGCTGACGCGCACCGCCCTGATTATGGTCGGGCCGGTTCTGGGCAATGTGCAGTTTCGCGACTCGGCACTCTACGATGCCGACTATTCTCATGTATTGCGCAATGCCGGCAAAAAGAAAAAGCGCGTTGCCGTTTAAGCGATGGCGGTCAGTACACTTTCAACCGCGTTGAAGGCGCCTTCCGCTTCTGCGGTGGGGCGATCGATCATGATGATTGGGATGGACAATCGGCGTGCCGCCAGAATTTTGGCATATGCGCCGTTGCCGCCTGAGTTGCGGCAGACGATGTGGCTGACCTTGCCGTCGCGCAGCAGGCGTTCTTCGGCTGCGGGATCTGCGGAGGGTTTGCCGATGATCAGTTCAAACGATGGGAACGCAAGGGGTTCATCCGGGCGATCGACCATCCTAATGATGAAATGCACATCAGGGCGCGCGGTGAAGGCCGCGATATATTGGCGCCCCAGTGCCAGCAGGACACGGCTGGATGGCGGAATGGCCTGGCAGGCCTGCTGCAACGTCTTCATGACGATCCAGCGATCATCGGGCTCCTGTGGCCAGGCAGGACGTTGCAGGACAAGAAGGCGGGTGCCCGAAATCTCAGCAGCGCGTGCCGCATTGGCCGATATCGTTTCGGCAAAGGGGTGGGTCGCGTCGACGAGCACATCTATGGCTTCCTCGCGCAGAAATGCGGCCAGGCCTTCGGCTCCGCCAAAGCCACCGATGCGGATTTCACCGCTGTTGCGTCGCGGCTCCAGTGTGCGTCCGGCGAGAGATGTGATGACCCGGTATCGGGCAAGCTTCTCAAGCCTTTCGGCAAGTTCGCTTGCCTCTCCGGTTCCGCCGAGAATCAGCACGGATTTACGGATATCGGGCAAGAATGCTTCCCTTCCGATCGACCACAATGATATCGACAGAAACCTCGGCATCACGCAGGGTGCCTTTGGCCGCCTCGCATGCCATGCGGGCGATGATCGGAGTAATCTCGATGTTCAGTTTCTGAGTCATTTGAAGTACTTCCAGGGCGGTGTTCGCAGATTGAATCCGCTGCTTCAACTCGCTGTTCATGTCTGCCGCAGGGATGATATCCGCCAGAAAATTCATGTCGACCTGACTGCGGCTGGAATGAAGGTCCATGGCGCCCTGGGCGAGCTTGACGAGCTTGGCAAAACCACCGGCAATCGTCAGCCTCTCGACCGGATGTCGGCGCAGGTATTTGAGCAGGCCGCCGGCGAAATCACCCATATCGAGAAGCGCAATGTCCGGCAGGTTGTAGATCTTTTGAGCCGCGGTCTCCGAGGTCGATCCGGTGGCGCCCAGCACATGGTTCAATCCGGCGGCCCGTGCCACGTCAATGCCGCGATGGATGGAGTGAATCCAGGCGGAACAGGAGAAGGGTTGCACAATACCGGTTGTGCCCAGCACCGAAAGTCCGCCGATAATGCCCAGTCTGGGGTTCCAGGTTTTCAGGGCGATGGCATCGCCACCGGGAATGGAAATGGTGATTTCCACATCGGCAGGCATGTCATATTCGCTGCAGATCTCGTTGACGACCTCTTCCATCATGGTGCGCGGAACCGGATTGATTGCCGGTTCGCCAACGCCGACCGGCAATCCGGCCAGAGTGACCATGCCCACGCCGTCTCCGGCGGCGAAACGTATCCCGCTGCCCGGCGCGAGCGGTTGCACCGTCGATATGATGGTTGCACCATGGGTGACATCCGGGTCGTCACCGGCATCCTTGACGATGCCTGCAGAGGCATAGCCATCGCCCAGCGACTCATAGGTCAGGGAAAAGGCCGGCTGCTGGCCTTTTGGCAGCGTAATGGTGACCGGATCAGGGAATGTGCCGGTGATCAGAGCCGTCAGCGCCGATTTGGTTGCAGCCGTGGCGCAGGCGCCGGTGGTCCAGCCCCGGCGCAAGGGCGCGGGTTGGGGCACGGGCGCTGTATCAGACTCGATTGTGTCTGGCTTGAATGCGTCTGGCTTGGATTCGTCTGGCTTTTCCGTCATGCTGAACTTATAGGCGAGGGAAAGTGCAAGCGAAAGACATCACTGGAGTTGCTTTATGGCGGATGAACTGTTTGAAGGCCTTCCCGCCATGCAGCCCGGAAGCGTGTGGCTTGTCGGAGCAGGGCCGGGTGATCCCGGCCTGCTGACGATGCATGCCGTCAATGCGATCAGGCAGGCCGATGTCGTCGTCCATGACGCCCTGGTCAACGCCAATTGCCTGAAACTGGTGAAACCGGGCGCCGTGCTCGAATATGCTGGCAAACGCGGCGGCAAACCATCGGCCAAACAGGGCGACATTTCACTGCGTCTGGTTGAACTTGCCAAACAGGGCAAGAAAGTATTGCGGCTGAAGGGTGGGGATCCATTTGTTTTCGGGCGTGGTGGTGAGGAAGCCCTCATGCTGGTCAGGCACAATATTCCGTTCCGGGTGGTTCCGGGCATTACAGCAGGTATTGGCGGCCTGGCCTATGCGGGAATTCCGGTGACACACCGTGATGTCAATCATGCCGTGACCTTTTTGACCGGACATGATTCCAACGGAATCGTGCCGGACAGAATTGACTGGCCCAGTATCGCGAAGGGCTCACCTGTGATTGTCATGTATATGGCGATGAAGCACATTGCCACCATAACGCAGCGGCTGATCGAGGCAGGGCGCAAGCCGCAGGAGCCTGTCGCCATAGTCTGCAATGCTACGACCGAACAGCAGCAGGTTCTGGTCACCAGCCTTTCCAATGCAGAAAAGGACCTGATCGTTGCAGGTCTGTCGCCCCCAGCCATTGTGGTGGTTGGTGATGTCGTTTTATTGCGCCAGACACTCGACTGGATGCCTCCCGTCAGTGTGTCGATCGCTGCGTCAGATGTTTGAAAGGCCCGTATATTGAAAGGTCCTAATAAATGAGTGGATTTCTCATCGCTTCGCCCATGTCGGGATCCGGCAAGACCACCTTTACGCTGGGGCTGTTGCGGGCCATGACCCGGCGGGGAATGAAGGTGGCGCCAGGCAAGGCAGGCCCCGACTATATTGATCCTGCCTTTCACGCGGCGGCCAGTGGTCAGGTCTGCCTGAATTTTGATCCATGGGGCATGCGTCCTGAACTGCTGTTGGCCAATGCCGGACTTGCGACGGGTGGCGAGCGCCTGCTGGTGGTGGAGGCCATGATGGGCCTGTTTGACGGTGCTGCGGACGGATCGGGCACAGCTGCCGATCTGGCGGAACGTTTGAACCTGCCGGTCATTTTTGTCGTCAATTGCGCGAAAATGTCTCAATCCGTTGCTGCCATGGTGCAGGGCTTCAGCGCCTTCAATCCCAATGTGTTGATTGCCGGGGTCATTCTCAACAATGTTGCAAGCCCCCGGCATGAGGCCATGCTGCGCGCGGCGTTGGACAATATCCGCATGAATGTGTTTGGTGTTCTGTATCGCGACGATCAACTGATTTTGCCTGAGCGACATCTTGGTTTGGTGCAGGCTAATGAACATCAAGGTCTGGAGGCCTTCATAAACAGGGCAGCGGATCTTGTTGAAGATCAATGTGATCTTGAAAAAATCGTCAGTGCGGCACGGTCACTCTGGCCGTTTGAAACGCAGTCCAATATTCAGCGTTTGCCGCCGCCAGGACAGCGACTGAGCGTTGCCCGTGATGTTGCCTTTTCGTTTGCCTATGAACATCTCTTGATGGGTTGGCGCCGGCGCGGTGCGGAAATATCCTTCTTTTCGCCCCTTGCCAATGAAGGCCCGGCTGCCGATTGTGACGCCATCTATCTTCCCGGCGGCTATCCGGAACTGCATGCCGGAACATTGGCGGGTGCGGACCGGTTCCGCGCGGCGATGATTGCAGCAGCCGACCGTCAGGTGCCCATCTATGGCGAGTGCGGCGGCTATATGGTTCTGGGCGATGGGCTGATTGATGATGCTGGCGATGTTCATGCAATGCTCGGATTGCTGCCGCTGACGACCAGTTTTGCCAACCGCAAGCTGCATCTGGGATACCGTCGCATTTCGCCGATCCAGCCGTTTTTCTGGTCGCAGCAGCTGAACGCGCATGAATTTCACTATGCATCCATTGTCGCGGAAGGGGATGCGGCCCTGCTGTTTTCAGTTGAAGATGCGCTGGGCAATGATCTTGGTTCGGCCGGTATGCAACGCGGTTCGGTTGCCGGATCATTCATGCATGTCATTGATCTGGCGCAATCGGTGTGGCAATCGGCTTGATGGTGCGCCCGGTTTCAACGATTGAGCATGGCGGTGGGCTGACGAGGGCCTGCACCCATTATGGTGGTCAGCCGAAGGAGTGGCTTGACCTTTCAACCGGTATCAATCCCATTGCGGTCCCGGTGCCGAAGATAAGCCGGGACATCTGGTCTCGCCTGCCGGACGAAAGTCTGGTGGAAAGGGCGAGCCTCGGCGCTGCCAAAGCCTATGGATCAGCGCCCGGCATCATGCCGCTTCCGGTGGCCGGAATCCAGGGCGTGATTCCCTTGCTGCCGCAGCTGTTTGATGGACCAGTGGCGATTTTGGGGCCGACCTATGAAGAATATCGGCTGCGTTTTGCGCAGGCAGGTTGTGCGGTCGATGTGATCAGCGATCTCGGGGAGATTGCTGCCCATCACAAATTGGCGGTGATCGTCAATCCCAACAATCCGGATGGACGGGTGGTTGCACCAGAGACTGTGCTGTCGCTGGTGCAGAACATGCGTGAGCGGGGCGGGGTGGTCATCGTCGATGAGGCCTTTGCCGACATGCGGCCGGAGGTCAGCGTTTGCGCGCTGGCTGGTCAACATGAAAACCTCATCGTGCTTCGGTCCTTCGGAAAGTTCTACGGACTTGCCGGGATTCGGCTGGGTTTTGTGGTGGCGGCGCCCGACATTCTATGCCGTATTCGCGATGCGCAGGGTCCCTGGGCTGTTTCCGGTCCGGCCCTGGAGATTGCCCGTGCGCTTTTTTCCGATGGTTCAGCCGCTGCAGACATTGCCCGGCAGATAGTGCCGCGGCGGCAGGCATTGGGTGAGGTCCTGTCAGGAGCAGGGCTTAAAGTGCTGGGCGGAACAGAACTCTTTGCCCTTGTCGAGGACGATCGTGCCGGCGCCATTTTCGAGGCCCTTTGTGAAAGCCACATTCTGACACGCCCCTTCAGCTATGCCCCGCAATGGCTGCGGTTTGGCCTTTGCCCTGACAGCACATCCGAGGCGCGTTTGCGCCTGGCACTGAGAAATATTTTTGATTGTTAATCGCATCAGCGAGGCGATATCGGCTTGGAACATAATCTGCTGATACTGGCATTTGCACTTCTGCTTGACCTTTTCGTCGGAGATCCGGATTGGCTTTGGCGGCGGATCGCCCATCCGGTTGTGTGGTTTGGCCGGATGATCGGATATGCTGACCATTTTGCGAACAGACCGGGTGACCGTGACGCAGGGCAAAAGCGAAATGGTCTTGTTGCCATCCTCTTATTGCTTCTTGTCAGTGCTTTGGTCGGGCTTTTCCTGTCAAAAATATTCCTGGTGCTCAAATTTCCCGGTGCATTGCTGGAGATCGCGCTGGTTGCCGTCCTGCTTGCCCAAAAAAGCCTCGCCGACCATGTCAGCCGGGTTGCAACCGGCCTGCGCCAGGGCGGCCTTCCAGGCGGCAGGCAGGCGGTCGCAATGATTGTCGGGCGCGATCCGCAAAGTCTGGATGACAGCGGCATCTGCAGGGCGGCGATCGAAAGCCTGGCGGAGAATTTTTCCGATGGAGTGGTTGCGCCGGCGTTCTGGTATGCGCTGTTCGGATTGCCGGGACTGCTGGCCTACAAGATGCTCAATACGGCCGATTCCATGATCGGTCACAAAAACGAAAAATATGGCTGCTTCGGCTGGGCTTCAGCCAGGCTTGATGACCTCGTCAACTGGCTTCCCGCCCGTCTTTCAGCAGCTTTGTTGGCCCTGTCGGCTTTGCTGAAATTTGGCAGGCACAGTGCCAGTCGCGCTTTTAATATGGCACGCCGTGATGCCGGGCTGCATCGTTCCCCCAATGCCGGTTGGCCGGAGAGCGCCATGGCAGGGGCTCTTGGTCTGGCGCTTGCCGGAGAACGCATTTACGCAGGCGTGAGCGTGCGCGAACCGATGCTCAACGGCGCTGGAAAACGCCAGGCGACAGCCGTTGATATCGACCGGGCAATTGGTGTTTTTTACGGTGCCTGCTGGATGCTTTTAAGCCTGGCAATCGCCGTTTTTATCGGCCTGCAGATCATTGGTTGATATCGCTCTGGCGAGCCGCCGAAACCGTTTATTAGCAAAAGCGCAGGTAACCATAAGTTATATAAGCACTTTTCGTAAAGGAATTCATGTCTATACTGATACCCGATTGGGCATCGTGGGGATTTCTTTGATCCGCAATGCGCGTGCGCGATTTTCGTGGGGTGAAACATACGACGGGACTGACTGGTTGCTTGCCAGTGTTCCAGCTCGGAGGGAAAATGAGAAAATTATTCATTGCATTGCTGTTAAGTCTTGCCTTTGTTCCATTGGGTTCATGGGCGGCAAAAGCCACGACATTGACGGCCCGGATCGACATTTCGAACCAGACCATGGTGGTGACCCATCATGGGCGGGTCAAATACCGCTGGAAGGTGTCGACTGGCCGCAACGGCTACTATACGCCAACGGGTTCCTACAGCCCGAAATGGTTGTCAAAAAACCATCGATCGCGCAAATACAACAATGCGCCGATGCCCTATGCGATCTTTTTCCGCGGTGGTTATGCCGTCCATGGAACAACAGATCTCAAACGTCTGGGGCGAAGGGCATCACATGGTTGCGTGCGTCTTGATCCAAACCATGCCGCAAAGCTGTTTTCGCTGGTAAAGCGTGAAGGTTTCAAGAACACAAAGATCATCATCAGGCAGTAGATGCTTTGATCTGACAGCGGACAATTCCGTGGCGGCCACCTGTGGCCGCTACTGCCCGATCGGCGCCTTGTCTGCAGGCCCTAAAGGGTGTGTTTGATATTCCAGCGATCATGGAACCACATCCATTGCCCTGGATATTCACGCACCCAGCTTTCAACCTTGTCATTGAGCAGTTGAGCGGTGGCGGTCATGTCGACATGACCGCTTTCATCGCGCGGGATGGTGATGGCCGGTTCGATTTCCAATCGGAAACGACCGCCCGGCAATCGGATGGACCGTGCCGGGAAAACGTCACAATCGTAGTTGCGGGCAAGTTTCGCCAGAAGCGGATTGGTGTGGACTTTCAGACCAAAAAACTGGGTTTTGCGACCCTTGTGAAATTTCTGATCCACTAGCAGACCAACGCCCTTGCCAGCCTCCAGAACACCGGCCAGATTCCACGCAGCGCCTGCCTTTGACGGGACAAGGCGGCCCATATGGGTGCGTCGTGCCGACAGCAGACGTTTGGCGATATAGGGATTGTTTGGCGGCCGGAACATGGCTGTTACATTGAGACCGTATTTTGCGGCGACAATGGGCAGCAGTTCGAAATTTCCGCTATGCGCCGTGAAGACGATAAAGGGACGGGGGTTTTCAATCAGGTCATGGAACCGCTCGGCCCCAAGCACCTCAATCAGTCCATTGCCGTCCTCGTCGATATCATTGTCGATCAATTCATCGACAAAAATATATTCAGCCATCAAACGGGCCATGTTGCCCCACATATCCAGAGCGATGGCTTCACGCTCCGCCAGGGGTTTTTCCGGGAATGCCCTCTCAAGATTGCGCAGCACCAGCTTGTGGCGGGCGGTTTTCGGGCCAATCCGATAGGCCATTTTTTCGGTAAAACGAATGGCCTTGCGCGCAGGTAACAATCTGAGCAAAGCCAGAACTGCAAACACCACCTGTGCGACGATCCAGTTTTTTGTCTTGTAAATGCGGATAGCTATTCGCGTTGTAAAAAGGTTCACGCGTCAATCCATATTCAGTATGATTTTTCCAAAGACCTTGCGGCCTTCCATACGTTCCAGAGCCTGGTCGATATCCGTCAGTTCCACTTGCGTGTCGATGACCGGCTGGACGAGGCCGCGTGCGATTTTCTGCATGGCATCAGCCATGTTTTCCATGCGACATCCGAAAGAACCGATCAGCCGCAATTGCTGCTGGAACAGCTGCATCAGGTTCATGGAGGTTGAAACACCGGATGTTGAGCCGCAGGTAACCAGACGGCCGCCGCGTTTCATGCACAACATGGAGCCAGCCCAGGTGTCCGCGCCGACATGTTCAAAAACAACGTCGACGCCCTTTTTGCGGGTCAATTTGCGAACGACGCCTTCAAAGCGGTCTTCGCGGTAGTTGATGACGTGATCCGCCCCCAGCGCCTTGGCCTTTTCGATTTTGTCGTCCGAGCCAACGGTGGTGTAGACCGTGCAACCGTGTTTCTTGGCCAGTTGAATGGCAGCCGATCCTATGCCGGATCCTCCGGCATGGATCAGGATGGCCTCACCGGGCTCCAGCTTGGCATTGTCAAACAGCATGTGTTCCACCGTGCCAAATGTGACGGGCGCCAATGCTGCACCAATGGCGTCAACGCCGGGAGGGGCGGGCACAAGCAACCGGGCCGGAACATTGATCTTTTCCTGGGCAAAACCGTCGAGATGAAAGCCATAGACACCCGAAACATGTTCACAAAGGTTGTCGCGGCCTTCACGGCAGGGACGGCACAGTCCACAGGTCTTTGCACCGTAGATCGACACCAGTTGACCCGGCAGCACGCTTGAGACGCCGGGGCCAATGGCTTCGACTTCACCTGAGGCTTCGGCGCCTATGACCAGGGGCAGTTTGCGTTTGGCAAAAGCCATGCCACGCCAACCCCATACGTCGATATGGTTGAGCGCGACGGCACTGATCCGCAAAGTGACCTCTCCAAAGGAAGGTGCCGATGGCGGTGGAACGTCCACCACCTGCAGGTTACGGTCTTCAATGAGCTGCAGTGCGCGCATGTCTGTGCTGTGTCCTTGGTGTTGGCGGTATTGAACCAAAATTTCTAAACAGCCGTTTAGGCCGGTTCTGCCGTCATGACAAGGCATGCATTCTGTCCGCCGAATCCAAAGGAGTTCGACAGAACCGATGTGACATTGTGATCGCGTTTGACATTGGGCACCACATCCATCTCGATTGCCGGGTCCGGATTTTCGTAATTGATGGTCGGCGGGACGGTGCCGGTGGCAATGGTCAGCAGCGAGAATATGGCTTCAACAGCGCCAGCGGCTGTCAATGTATGGCCAATCATGGATTTGTTGGAGGAGACCGGGATATTCGGCAGGTGGTCGCCAAATACGGTTGACAGGGATTGATATTCCATCTTGTCATTTTCAGGCGTCGATGTGCCATGGGCGTTGATATAGCTGATGCCCGTTTCATCCAGACCGGCATCACTGAGCGCTGCCTGGATTGTTGCAATCGCCGGGCCGCCATCGGGAGAAGAGCGGGTGCGGTGGAAGTGGTCGGCCTTCTCACCATATCCCTTGAGGATACCCAGAACGCGCGCGCCGCGGCTGATTGCGCTTTCCAGAGATTCAAGAACCAGCGCGGCGCCGCCTTCGGCGATGACAAATCCATCGCGATCCTTGGTGAAAGGCTTTGAGGCTTTTTCCGGCTGGTCATTCTGTGTCGATAGCGCTGACAGCAGAGAAAACCGGATCAGGGATTCTGCGTTGACGGAGCCGTCCGTGGCAACGGTCAGCGCCCGGTCGGTCCGGCCCTGGCGGATGGCATCCACGCCCAATTGTATGGCAGTGGCGCCCGATGCACAGGCGGTTGACAGCGTCACGGGCAGCCCGCGGGTGCCATAGGTGTCTGCAAGGCGTTCAGCAACCGTGCCGAAGAGTGCGGAACGGGTGAATGATTCATGCGGTTTTTTACGCAGGGTCGCGAGGATGCCGTCATAGGCGTTTTCCTCACTGGCACCCAGTCCGGCTTCGTCTGCCAGTTCAAAGCGCTGCGACCACTCGCATTCCACCGGTGGTGCTGCGACGAAAAGCGGACCGTTGAAATCGCCATCGATGGACGCCTGGGCCATGGCCTCGCGTGTGGCTGCATCAGCGAAAGCAAATGACAGTTCACCGGAGATAATAGGCGCATTCATGAAATCGACTGTGCCGGAAATACGCGTCGCCAAAGCATCGGTGGGAAAGCGCGTGATAGCATGGATGCCGGAGGTGCCGCTGGTCAATGCACGCCAGTTGTCCTCCTTGCCCTGGCCAAGGGAGGTTACAATTCCCATGCCGGTCACGGCAATCAGCGGGCGACCAAGATGGTCCCGGTAAGCGCGTTTTGTCATATCAGTTTTCCATTCCGGACATTCAATCGGCTTTCAGAACAGCCAGGCCTTCACCATGAACAAAACCGACAGCCGTGACCAGAGCACTGGATGCTGCCTCTGGCATGATTGCTTCGTGATTCTGGTCAAATTGCGGTAGAATTGCCGCGCTTTTCAGCGCAAGGGCAGCCAGCGCGATGCCGATGGGAAATTGCGCTTCCATGGTATGGCCGGTCAATCCACCATAGCCGCGCAATGCGGCATCCGGCCAGTTTTTTGCGATCGTGGCCTTCTCGCGGTTTAACAGTTCGTGGCGGCCGGAGGCCCCCGACATGATCAGCAGATCAGATCCGTCAGACAGCTCGGCGTGTTTCGCCATGTCTTCAATGCGTGTTTCCAATGCACCCTCATCCCGTGAGCCGCGGTTGCCTTCAACCGCAGTGACGACGGCATAGATCGTTGCATTTCTGGCCTCTGCATGGGCCCGTGATTCAAGAACCAGGAAAGCAGAAGCCGAACCCGTAATGATGCCTCCGCCGACATGGTCACGCGACCATAGTGGCTGCCAGTCACCCTGGGCGAGAGATCGTATGCCCTCATAGAGAATATGCATGTCGGGACGCTCGGCATTGTAGGCGCCGCCGACAAGTGCATGGGTCGACTGACCGGAGCGGATGCGCTCATAGGCCGTGGAAACAGCCGAAATGCCGGCGCTTTCCTCACCCATGAATGTCTTGGAGGAACCTGTTACCTTGTGGACGATGGAAATATTGCCGGCCAGAAGATTGGAAAGTTGTGCAAGAAACAGGGTAGGGCGCAGTTCCGTGGTCAGCTTTTCGTTCAGAAGAACCTCGCGGTCATTGCGGGTGGCAGCTTCATTGAGGATCAAAGTGTCGACCGAAATGTCTCTTTCGCCGCCACCGGCAGCCACGATCATGTCCATGGTTGCGCAGGCGTCGGGATCTTCTTTCAGACCGGCGTCGTCCAGTGCCAGTCCCGCCGTGAAAACACCCAGGCGCTGCCAGTTTTCCATCTGCCGCTGGTCACCGCGCCGCGGAATCTGTGTCGACCAGTCGATTTGCGGCATCGGATGAACCGGATAGGGGGCAAAGCGATCCCTGTCGATGACAGGTGCAGGCGCCTGTTTGCCATTGAGAAGTTCTTCATGGGCCAGCCGACCGACACCATGGCAACTGACGATACCGATGCCGGTGATGACAACGTCTGTTGGGCTCTTGCTCATTGTCTCGATTCCTAGATGTCGCGTTGTGCGGACAGGGCTTCGAATAGCCCGACTTCAGTGGCGCGCGATCTGATGATTGCGGGCAGGCCGCTGGTGTCGAGATCCGCACCGGCATCGAATGCTGCCGTTCGAAATTTAAGTTGTCCGTCGCAAATCTTCCTGCCCTGGCTCCGGATGCGCGCTTTTGTCACTGCAAATCCCGAGCCATCATGCTCCAGATCGACTTCGATATCCAAAACGGATTCCGGTTTGACGAAGGTGCGCATCTTGGCGCTGTCCACCGACATCAGGAATGGCATTGCGGCAAAATCATTCAGTGCCAATAGCAAAAAACCACTGGCCTGCGCCATGGTTTCGATCAACAGAACACCCGGCACCAGCGGCAGTCCTGGAAAATGCCCTTCAAACACCGGGCTGTTTTTCGGAACCGTTGATGTGGCGACGAGCTTCCCCGCCTGGAGATCAGCACGCTCCACACGATCAATCATCTGAAAATATTCAAGGTGCATCAATCACCTGTCTTGCGCCTTTTTTGCCATGAGATCCGGCGCTGCAAATTCAGCCCTTGGCTGCTTTCAGTTCATCAATTTTCGCGCAGAGATTTTTGAGAACAAAATACTCTTCGGTTGCAACCTTGCCGTCATTGACCTCTTGCGTCCACTGTTCCAGTGGAATCTTGATGCCGAATTCCTTGTCGATGGCAAATACGATGTCAAGAAAATCGAGGCTGTCGATGCCCAGATCGTCAATCGTATGGCTTTCGGGTGTAATGGTTTCCCGATCGATTTCGCTGGTCTCAGCGATAATGTCGGCGACTTTGTCGAATGTGGCAGACACGTTTATATCCTTGTGTTTCGTCTGGTTTGGGTGAGCTATAGGAAAATACGATGCAAAAGCCAATGGGCTGTAGAGTGTTTCTTGGTTGAATACCATGATGGATTGCCAATTCCCCGGAATGAGCAGGCTTTGCAAACAGGCTTCTGCCATTGTTCCGGTCGGTATTGTGTACTATTTGCGCCATTGCGTGTGCCTCATACAAGGGAAATCAACAAAATGTCGAATGTCACCAAGGAACGGGTCCTCAAACAGCTTGAGGGTGTCAGTCATGAAGCCATTGGTGGTGACATCGTCAGCAAGGGCATGGTTTCGGACATTTTCATTGCCGATGGGAAGGTGTTCTTCTCCATCACAGTGCCTGCAGCACTGGCGCAAAAGCTTGAGCCGTTGCGGCAAGCGGCAGAAGAATCAGTCAAGTCAATCGAGGGCGTCAAAGGCGCAATGGTGGCGCTGACAGCCGAGAAGAAGGCCGGTGCCGGTGAAAATGCCGCAGCCGGCGGGCCACCGCCCAAGCCGCAGCCAAAGACTGCCCAGCCGAGTGCTCAGCCCAACGCTCAGCCGCAACAGCCGGCAAAGGCCGGCGTGCCGGGTGTTGGCGCCATCATCGCGGTTGCATCCGGCAAGGGTGGTGTCGGCAAGTCGACGACCGCTGTCAATCTGGCGCTCGGTCTGCAGTCGATTGGCCTCAAGGTCGGCATGCTGGATGCCGACATCTATGGTCCCTCAATTCCGCGGCTGCTCAATGTGACCGGACGCCCGGAGGAAATTGGCGGACGCAAGCTCAAACCGAAGGAAGCCTATGGGCTGAAGGTCATGTCCATGGGATTCCTGGTGGACGAAGACACGCCGATGATCTGGCGTGGTCCTATGGTTGTTTCCGCCCTGACGCAAATGTTGCGGGAAGTCGACTGGGGCACGCTCGACGTCATCGTGGTCGATATGCCGCCGGGCACCGGCGATGTGCAACTGACCATGGCGCAGAAGGTTCCGCTGGCCGGCGCCGTCATCGTCTCCACACCACAGGACCTGGCGCTGATTGACGCACGCAAGGGTCTCAACATGTTCAGGAAGGTGGATGTGCCTTTGTTGGGTGTCATCGAGAACATGAGCTATTTCCTCTGTCCTTCCTGCGGTGAGCGGTCCGATATCTTTGGTCATGGCGGCGCGCGTGACGAGGCCGCAAAGATCAATGTTCCGTTCCTCGGGGAGGTGCCCTTGCATATGGATATTCGCAAGAATTCCGATGCCGGCACGCCGGTCGTCGTCTCCCAGCCTGACGGGCCGCACGCGCAGATCTATCGCGACATCGCCCTCAAGGTCCGCGATCAGATCATGGACAGCCAGCAGAAACTGGAAGCCTCCACGCCGCGCATCGTCTTCGAATAGGCCTCTGCCTATCCAGGCATGGTCGCACTGGACGCCTGTTCCGGGCTCACACCCGGCGCAGCGCCTGCGCGCGTCTTGTGCCCATGGGAATGCGTTAAAATTGACCAGATGATAAAAAATTTGACCTTGTGAGAAAATCAGGCCATTCTGACCTCAGCGAATGGGAACAATGCCGCATAAAGGGGTGCCATCGAGCATCTGGCGGCTGACAATGTAAGGAGGTCTGAATGTCGACACAGGCAACACGCGACATAAAGGGCGGACGGCTTGATCCGTCGGACTATGCGGAAAATTTCTCGGATATTCATCCACCCCTCAGTCGCCACGAAGCGCTGGTGGAAGCTGATCGCTGCTATTTTTGCTATGATGCACCCTGCATGACGGCCTGTCCGACAAGCATTGATGTGCCGCTTTTCATTCGGCAGATTTCCGCCGATAATCCGAAAGGCTCGGCAAAGACCATCTTCGAGCAGAATATCCTTGGCGGCATGTGCGCCCGTGTGTGCCCGACCGAAACCCTTTGCGAGCAGGCTTGCGTGCGCGAGGCGGCGGAAGGGAAACCGGTCAAGATCGGTCAATTGCAGCGTTATGCAACTGACCACCTGATGCGCGAATTCAAGGAACATCCATTTCAAAGAGCACCATCCACCGGCAAGCGGGTTGCCGTTGTCGGGGCAGGGCCTGCAGGTCTTTCCTGTGCCCACCGGCTTGCCATGCATGGTCATGATGTGACGGTGTTCGAAGCCCGTGAAAAGGCCGGTGGCCTTAGCGAATACGGTATTGCGGCTTACAAATCCGTTGACGATTTTGCCCAGAAAGAGCTGCAGTTCATTCTGGATATCGGCGGCATCACGATCGAGAACAACAAGAAACTCGGCGCCGAGATCACGGTCAGCGGGCTTGCTGCCGACTATGATGCGGTTTTCCTGGGAATCGGCCTTGCCAATGTCAATGCGCTTGGACTTGAGGGCGAAGAGGCGGACGGTTGCGTCGATGCGGTTGATTATATCGCACGGCTGCGCCAGGCTTCGGATCTTTCAACCATGCCCATTGGCCGCCATGTGGTTGTCATTGGCGGCGGCATGACCGCCATTGATGTCGCCACCCAGGCAAAACTTCTGGGGGCCGAAGAGGTGACGATTGCCTACCGACGCGGCAAGGACGGCATGAATGCCAGCGATTATGAGCAGGAACTGGCGCAGACGCATGGCGTGACCATCCGGCACTGGCTGCAGCCCAAGGCGCTGGTGCTGGCGGACAATGGATCGATTGCCGGCATTGAGCTGGAATATACCAGTCAGGCCAATGGAACACTTGCCGGAACCGGGGAGACGACGACGCTTGTTGCCGATCAGGTCTTCAAGGCCATTGGTCAGCAGTTTGACGGGCATCCACTGGCCGGCAGCGGTATCGATCTTGACCGTGGACGCATCAGAACAAATGACGAGCGCAAGACCAGTCTTGCCAATGTGTGGGCCGGTGGCGATTGCGTGCGAAGCGGCGAGGACCTGACGGTGGTCTCCGTGGAAGACGGCAAGGTCGCTGCTGAATCCATTCACGCAACGCTGACAGCTTAGGACCGGGAGAGTATTATGGCAGATATCTCAACGAATTTTCTTGGAATCAAATCGCCTAATCCATTCTGGCTGGCCTCGGCTCCGCCAACGGACAAGGCCTATAACGTCGAACGGGCCTTTGAAGCGGGTTGGGGCGGCGTTGTCTGGAAGACATTGGGCGAGGCCGGTCCGCCGGTTGTCAATGTCAATGGACCACGTTACGGCGCCATCTACGGGCCGGACCGTCGTTTGCTCGGGCTGAACAATATCGAATTGATTACCGACCGTGATCTGGAGATCAATCTGAAGGAAATCACCGAGGTCAAGAAACGCTGGCCGGATCGCGCGATGATTGTTTCGCTGATGGTGCCTTGTGAAGAGGAATCATGGAAATCCATCTTGCTGCGGGTCAATGAGACCGGCGCTGATGGTATCGAGCTGAATTTCGGCTGTCCGCACGGCATGAGCGAACGCGGCATGGGGGCGGCTGTCGGCCAGGTGCCCGAATATATCGAAATGGTGTCGCGCTGGTGCAAGCAATATACCGACCTGCCGGTGATCGTGAAGCTGACACCCAATATTACCGATGTACGCTATCCGGCGCGCGCTGCGCGGAAGGGTGGTGCGGATGCCGTGTCGCTGATCAATACGATCAATTCGATTGTCGCTGTTGATCTGGACAATCTTGCCCCGGTCCCTACCATTGACGGCAAGGGCTCTCACGGCGGTTACTGTGGCCCGGCGGTCAAGCCGATCGCGCTGAACATGGTGGCTGAAATCGCCCGCGATGTGGAAACCCACGGCATGCCGATTTCCGGCATCGGCGGCATCAACACCTGGCGGGACGCAGCCGAATTCATCGCGCTTGGTTGCGGCACTGTGCAGGTCTGTACAGCGGCCATGACCTACGGTTTCAAGATCGTTCAGGAAATGACCGAAGGCCTGTCCGACTGGATGGATGAAAAGGGCTATCAGTCCCTGGCCGATTTCCAGGGCAAGGCCGTTCCCAATGTCTCAGACTGGCAATATCTCAACCTGAACTATGTGACAAAAGCGCGGATTGATCAGGATTCCTGCATCAAGTGTGGTCGGTGTCACATCGCCTGTGAGGACACCTCGCATCAGGCGATTACCAATATGGTTGATGGCGCACGCATGTTTGAAGTGATTGACGAAGAATGCGTCGGCTGTAACCTGTGTGTGAGTGTTTGCCCGGTCGAAGACTGTATCACCATGGAAACCATCAGTGGTGTTGATCCGCGCACCGGCAAACCCATTGATCCGGACTACGCCAATTGGACAACCCATCCCAACAATCCGATGGCTGTGAAGGTCGCTGCCGAATAAAACCAGAATTCGACACAATCCCTGGCCGGGGTTCTGGCCGGGGGTTGACCAAAATTGCTATTGACCCAGCGTGCTATTGACGAACCGTGCGGGTGGTGCCAATGCACTGATGCCGACATGAAACGGCCATGAGGGGGCATTGGATGTCTGATCGAAGCGGTGCTTTGCCGCTCTTGCCAACAGGTCTTGCGAGCGGCATGGAAAAGCTGCGCGGACATCTGGCGATGATCCTGTTTGCCGTCATGATATCCCTGTCATTCTCCTTTGGATCACTGGCGGCGCCGCATATCGGTCCGGCTGCCCTCAATGCCATGCGCTTCTTTATTGCGACAATGGTGATGGGGTTGGTGGTCTTTGCGCTCTATCGCCGTATTCCGCTGCCCAGGGCGCAGGCCTGGCGCTTCGGTGTGCTTGGTCTTTTGATGGCCATCTATTTTGTCACCATGTTCATGGCATTGGGCATGACCACCCCGATATCCACCGGAGCGGTGTTTACCCTGATCCCATTGATGAGTGCCGGTTTCGGTTTTCTGTTTCTGCGCCAGACCGTGCGTCCCATTGTTCTCATCAGCCTGCTGATTGCCGGATGTGGTTCAATCTGGGTGATCTTTCGTGGTGATATCGAGGCCATGTTGTCGTTCGATATCGGACCGGGTGAGATTATCTTTTTCTTTGGCTGTGCCTGTCATGCAGCCTATGCGCCGCTGATCAAGAAACTGAACCGGGGTGAGCCGGTCATGTTGACGACCTATTGGACGACGGTGGCCACCTGCATCATCATTTCGGTCTATGGCGCAAGGGAAATTGTCACGACAGACTGGCTGTCCTTGCCCGTGGTTGCCTGGGCGGCCATCGGCTATCTTGCCATTTTCACCTCTGCAATCACGTTTTTTCTGGTGCAATATGCATCCATGCGCCTGCCGGCCTCCAAGGTGCTTTCCTATGGCTACCTGATACCGGGGCTGATTATTCTCAATGAGGGTTTTCTCGGGCATGGATGGGTGAGCTTTGCTGTCTTTGCCGGAGCCATTGTGACCGTTCTGGGATTGATCGTGGTGGCTTTCGCGCCGGATCTTTAGTGACCTATCGGGTCTGGGCAGATATCGTCTTCAAATATTGGATGACATGAAAAGGGATGCATGATGGAACTAAGACAGCTTGGCGAAAGCGGACCAATGGTCGGCGCGATCGGCCTTGGATGCATGAGTTTTGCCGGCTTTTATGGCATGGCCAGCGAAGAGGAATCACACAAAACGCTGGCAAAGGCCCTGGATCTGGGCGTCACGCATCTGGATACGGCCGAACGCTATGGGGATGGTAAATCGGAAGAGATCATCGGCCGTTTCATCAAGGATCATCCCAACCGGTTCACCATTGCCACCAAGGGCGGCATTCTGACGCAACCGGTGCGCGCTTTCGACAATTCCGAAGCCGGTCTGCGCCGTGCCCTGGAAGGCTCGCTCAAGCGCCTGGGCGTCGACCATGTCGACCTTTATTACGTCCACCGGCGTGAGCCGGAACGGCCGATTGAGGAGGTGACCGAGACCATGGCTGCCTTCGTGAAGGAAGGCAAAATCGGCGGAATTGGATTTTCAGAAATTTCCCCTTCGTCGTTGCGCCGCGCAGCCTCCGTTCATCCCATCCGTGCGGTGCAGAGCGAGTATTCGCTGTGGTCACGCATGCCGGAGATCGGTCTGATACGGGCCTGCAGGGAACTCGGCACGGCCTTTGTCGCCTTTTCACCGCTTGGCCGCGGCATATTCAACGAAAAATTCCTCGATACGGCAGCTCTTGGACCGATGGATTTCCGCAGGGTGAACCCACGCTTCGAAGAACCCAATTTCACGCTCAATTGCGAAGCCATCGCGAGGTTCAATGATTATGCCCGCAGTCAGGGGATGACATCCGCAACCATGGCGCTGGCCTGGGTTCTGCATCAGGCGCCGCATATCATTGCGATACCGGGAACCCGTTCACCCGAACACCTGGTGCAGGATGCGGCTGGTGGTTCGCTCAAGCTGACTGAGGCGCAGTGCTGGGAAATAGACCGTCTGCTGCCGCCCGGTTTTGCCCATGGCGATCGCTATTCCTACACCCAGTTGCAGGGGGTCGAGCGCTATTGCTGATGTGGTCTAACGCGGCATGATCCCGTTGAGCAGGATCGTCAGAATGCTGTCGGCAGCCTTGTCGAAGAAATCCGCTTTGGCGGTTTCTTCCGGCAGGATGGCGCGGACCTGCACGTCGAAATCGGCATAGTGCTGGGTCGTTGCCCAGATCATGAAGATCAGGTGATAGGGGTCGACCGGGGCAAGCTTGCCTGCAGCGATCCAGTCCGCGATGACGTCGGCCTTTTCATCGACCAGCCGTTTCAGGTTGGATTTGAGGAATTTTTGTATGGAAGGTGCGCCATGCAGGATTTCATTGGCAAAAAGCTGTGATCTTTCAGGTTGCTGCGCCGACATCCTGAGTTTTTGAATCGTGTATTTTCGCAATTCCTCGACCGGGTCTCCTGCCGGGTCGATATCCTTGAAGGGGGCCAGCCAGTCTTCCAGGGTCTTTTCCAGAACGGTGACGTAGATGTCGTCCTTGCGCGGGAAATAGTAAAGCAGGTTGGGTTTCGACATGCCTGCTTTTTCGGCAATCTGGTCAATTGTTGATCCGCGAAACCCATAGGCGGAAAAGACCTCGAGAGCGGCATCAAGAATGATGCTCCGATTGATTCCCTGAATGCGTGTTTGCTTGTTACTGTTTCCGGTCATAAATTGTTAGTTTCATTGTTGTTAATGGCCTGAAGGTTGCCCATCGCGGGTGACAAGCCATGCTACAGCTTTGCGCCGGGTGCAAGCCCTCTATAATCCTGCTTGTGCCCAAAAATTGGTCTTGACCGTCTCGGGTCGCTCTTCTAGCCTACATTTTGACCATTCAGTCAAGTTTTTGCAATTGCTCTGGTTGGCGGCCCGACAATTGACTAGTCTTCAGGCGCGCCTGTCCAGTGAGAGGTTTCCGGTATGAATGCCCCCGTTACAACAAACAATCTAGACGCGTTCTGGATGCCCTTTACGGCCAATCGCCAGTTCAAGAAAAACCCCCGGATGTTTGTGGGCGCTGACCGCATGCATTACACGACCTCCGATGGACGCCAGGTTCTGGATGGCACCGCCGGCCTGTGGTGCGTCAATGCCGGTCACAATCGGCCGAGGATTGTCGAGGCCATTCAAAAGCAGGCCGCTGAGCTGGACTACGCGCCGGCTTTCCAGATGGGCCATCACAAGGCGTTTGAACTGGCGTCAAAACTGGTGCAATTGACGCCACCCGGCCTTGATCATGTCATGTACACCAATTCGGGTTCCGAATCGGTTGAAACCGCATTGAAGACCGCCATTGCCTACCACCGGGTCAAGGGCGACGGTTCGCGCTTCCGGCTGATCGGCCGTGAACGCGGCTATCATGGTGTCAATTTTGGCGGCATATCGGTGGGCGGTATCGTTCCCAACCGCAAGATGTTCGGCACATTGCTGACGGGTGTGGATCATATGCGCCATACCCATGATCTGGCGCGCAACGCCTTTACCCGCGAAGTGCCGGAACATGGCGTCGAACTGGCCGATGATCTGGAGCGTATCGTTGCCCTGCACGATGCCTCGACCATTGCTGCCGTTATCGTCGAACCTGTGGCCGGCTCCACCGGCGTGCTGCTGCCGCCGAAGGGCTATCTGCAGAAGCTGCGCTCGATTTGCGACAAACACGGCATTCTGCTGATTTTTGATGAGGTCATCACCGGCTTTGGTCGCCTTGGAACACCATTTGCGCCGGATTATTTCGGTGTTGTTCCCGACATCATGATCACCGCCAAGGGATTGACCAATGGGGTGATCCCGATGGGCGCGGTGTTTGTGACCAATGAAATTCATGATGCCTTCATGAACGGCCCGGAACACATGATCGAGTTTTTCCACGGCTATACCTATTCCGGCAACCCGATGGCCTGCGCCACCGCTCTGGCGACGCTTGAGACCTATCGGGAAGAGGGGCTGTTGACCCGCGGTGCGGAATTGTCGTCCTATTGGGAGGATGCGCTGCATTCCCTCAAGGGGCTGCCGCATGTGATTGATGTGCGCAACATCGGCCTGATCGGCGCCATCGAACTGGAGCCGATTGCAGGCGAGCCGACCAAGCGCGCATTTGCGGCGTTTCTGGATGCCTATGAAAAGGGCTTGCTGATCCGGACAACCGGGGACATCATTGCCCTGTCGCCACCGCTGATTATCGAGAAGGAAGAGATTGACTTCATCGTCGACAAACTTCGTGACGTTTTGACATCGCTGAACTGATATTGACAAATACCAAGCAAGGAGCACACCGATGACGCTAACTGGAAACATGAGGATCAACGGTGATCGCCTGTGGGATGCCATCATGGACATGGCAAAGATCGGCCCCGGCGTGCGCGGCGGCAACAATCGTCAGACGGTGACGGATGACGATGCCACGGGGCGGGCGCTGTTTCAAAAGTGGTGCGAAGACGCCGGCATGACCATGGGCGTCGACCAGATGGGCAATATGTTCTTTCGCCGCGAGGGAACCGATCCCGATGCTCTGCCGGTCTATGTGGGTAGTCATCTGGACACCCAGCCGACCGGCGGCAAATATGACGGCGTACTGGGTGTGCTGGGCGGGCTTGAAATCATCCGCACCCTCAATGACCTGAACGTCAAAACCAAACACCCCATCGTTGTGGTCAACTGGACCAATGAGGAAGGCACGCGCTTTGCCCCGGCGATGCTGGGCTCGGGTGTTTTTGCCGGCATGCATGACCTGCAATGGGCCTATGACCGCGAAGACGCCGAAGGCAAGAAATTCGGTGACGAACTGGTGCGGATCGGTTGGCGCGGCGACGAGGAAGTGGGCGCCCGCAAGATTCACGCAATGTTTGAGCTTCATATCGAGCAGGGACCCATCCTGGAGGCCGAAAACAAGGAAATTGGCGTGGTAACCCATGGTCAGGGACTTTGGTGGCTGCAGGTCACGCTGACGGGCAAGGACAGCCATACGGGCTCGACCCCCATGTCGATGCGCAAGAATGCCGGTCTTGGCATGGCCCGGATTACCGAACTTGTGCATGAAATCGCCATGAGCAACCAGCCTGAAGCGGTTGGCGCCATCGGCCATTGCGATGTCTATCCCAATTCTCGCAACGTGATCCCGGGAAAGGTGGTTTTCACCATCGATTTCCGCACCCCGCATCAGGATATTCTGGACGGTATGAAAGCGCGGCTGGAAGCCGAAGCGCCGAAAATCGCCAAGGACCTGGGGCTTGGCATTGAAATCGAAGCGGTCGGGCATTTTGACCCGGTCACCTTCGACGAAACCTGTGTGGCTGCCGTCCGCAATGCCGCCGAAAGCCTTGGCTATTCGCATCGCGACATCATTTCCGGCGCCGGGCATGACGCCTGCTGGGTCAACCGTCTGGCGCCCACAGCCATGGTCATGTGCCCCTGTGTGGATGGGCTCAGCCATAATGAAGACGAAGAGATCTCGCCCGCATGGGCGACAGCGGGAACCGACGTGTTGTTTCACGCCGTCGTGGAAACCGCTGAAATCGTAGAATAGGCCTTGGAGGGCAACATGAGCAGCACGATTATCAAGGGCGGCACAATCGTGACCGCCGATCTGACCTATAGCGCGGATGTCAAGATCGAGCATGGCATCATCACCGAAATCGGGCCGGATCTGTCCGGTGATACTGTGCTGGATGCGGCGGGTTGTTTCGTGATGCCGGGTGGCATTGATCCCCATACGCACCTGGAAATGCCCTTCATGGGGACCTATTCCACCGATGATTTCGAAAGCGGTACGCGCGCGGCTCTGGCGGGCGGCACGACAATGGTCGTCGATTTCGCCCTGCCGTCGCCCGGTCAGTCGCTGCTTGAAGCGATCCAGATGTGGGACAACAAGTCCACCCGCGCCAATTGCGACTATTCCTTCCACATGGCGATCACCTGGTGGGGGGAACAGGTCTTCAATGAAATGGAGACGGTTGTGCGCGAAAAGGGCATCAATACGTTCAAGCATTTCATGGCCTACAAGGGCGCGCTCATGGTGGATGATGATGAGATGTTCTCATCCTTCCAGCGTTGTGCGGAATTGGGCGCCTTGCCGCTGGTGCATGCGGAAAACGGCGATGTCGTTGCCCAATTGCAGGCGAAACTGTTGGCCGAAGGCAACAATGGACCGGAGGCACATGCCTATTCCCGTCCTGCCGAAGTGGAAGGCGAGGCCACCAACCGCGCCATCATGATTGCCGATATGGCCGGCGTTCCGCTCTATGTGGTGCACACATCCTCCGAACAGGCGCATGAAGCCATCCGCCGCGCCCGTCAAAACGGCATCCGTGTCTATGGCGAGCCGCTGATCCAGCATCTGACGCTGGACGACAGCGAATATCAAAACCCCGATTGGGACCATTCGGCACGCCGGGTCATGTCGCCGCCGTTCCGCAACAAGAAGCATCAGGATTCGCTCTGGGCCGGACTGGCTTCGGGATCGCTGCAGGTCGTGGCGACGGATCATTGCGCCTTCTCGACGGAACAGAAGCGCTACGGCGTCGGCGATTTCACCAAGATTCCCAACGGCACCGGCGGTCTGGAAGACCGCATGCCGATGTTGTGGACCTATGGTGTCGCAACCGGCCGCCTGACGATGAACGAATTTGTCGCGGTCACCTCAACCAATATCGCCAAGATATTGAATGTCTATCCGAAAAAGGGCGCTATCCTTGTCGGCGCCGATGCCGACATCGTGGTCTGGGATCCGACGCTGGAAAAGACCATCAGCGCGACCGGCCAGCAATCGGCCATCGACTACAATGTCTTTGAAGGCAAGCAGGTCAAGGGCCTGCCGCGTTTCACGCTCAGCCGTGGCCATGTGGCCATTGAAGAGGGTGCTATCAAGACGCGGGAAGGGCACGGCAAATTTGTCAAACGCGCGCCGTTCCAGGCCGTCAATAAGGCACTGTCGCAGTGGAAAGACGTCACGGCCCCCCGCAAGGTGCAGCGCACCGGCATTCCGGCAAGTGGGGTGTAATGCATGGCATTGACGTTTTCCGCCAGCGCTGACCCGATCCGTGGCGCGGGATTGACCGCATGAGTGTGGTCATTGAAGCCAAGGGCCTGGATCTGACATTCGGCACCGGTGAGGGTGCGGTCCATGCATTGGCCGATATCGACCTGTCGATCGAGAGCGGCGAATTCGTCTCGCTGATCGGGCCGTCCGGTTGTGGCAAGACCACGCTTCTGCGGGTGATTGCCGATCTGGAAAAACCCACCGGCGGCACGATTTCGGTCAATGGCGTTTCGCCGGAGGCGGCGCGTCTGGCCCGTGCCTATGGCTATGTGTTCCAGGCCGCTGCCCTTTATCCCTGGCGCACCATTGCAGGCAATATTTCCCTGCCATTGGAAGTGATGGGGATGTCGAAAGCCGACCGCCAGCAACGCATCGCAAAGAATATGGAACTGGTGAACCTGACGGGTTTCGAGAAGAAATTTCCCTGGCAATTGTCCGGCGGCATGCAGCAGCGCGCCTCCATCGCGCGGGCGCTGTCGTTTGATCCCGACATGCTGTTGATGGATGAGCCCTTCGGCGCGCTGGATGAAATCGTCCGTGATCATCTCAATGAGCAATTGCTGAAGCTGTGGGCCCAGACGAAAAAGACTGTCGTTTTCGTGACGCATTCGATACCCGAGGCCGTATTTCTGTCGACACGCATTGTCGTCATGAGCCCGCGACCGGGCCGGATCCACGAGGTGATCGACTGCGATCTGGGCGATGACCGGCCGCTGGATATCAGGGAGACCCCGAAATTTCTGGAAATCGCCCATCGCGTGCGCGAGGGGCTGCGGCTGGGGCATTCTTATGAAGATTGATGATTGCTGGCCATTGTTCAAATTCAAACGAAAGGCCGTTTGATGCTGGAACGACGCGGATTCTCGGCTCTCCTCTATGACCGGATCGTGCCCATCGGCGTCGTCGTGGCCGTCATCATCGTGCTGTGGTACGGGTTTGCCGTTCTGCTCAATGCGCAATTCGAGCGTGACCAGGCGGCGCGTGCCAAGACAGAAATCACCACCTCCCAACTGATTGAGCGCACCCTGTCGCAGGACCGGCCCTTGCTGCCGGCGCCGCATCAGGTGGTCAGCGAAATCTGGGACACGACGGTGATGAAGAAGATCACCTCGAAACGCAGTCTCGTCTATCATGGATGGATCACGCTTTCGTCCACCTTGCTGGGCTTTTTGATGGGCACGGTGCTGGGCATCTCGCTGGCCGTGGCGATTGTCCATTCGAAGGTGCTGGATCGCAGCCTGATGCCGTGGATCATCGTCAGCCAGACGGTGCCCATTCTGGCGATTGCACCGGTGATCATCGTGGTGCTCAACGCCATTGGCATATCCGGCCTGTTTCCCAAGGCGCTGATTTCCACCTATCTGTCGTTTTTTCCGGTGGCCGTCGGCATGGTCAAGGGATTGCGGTCACCCGATGTCATGCATCTGGATCTGATGCGCACCTATAATTCCAGTGCGGCGCAGATCTTCTGGAAATTGCGCTGGCCGGCCTCAGTGCCGTTTCTCTTCACCTCGATGAAGGTTGCCGTGGCGATCTCTCTTGTTGGCGCGATTGTCGGGGAAATGCCCACCGGTGCCGTCGCCGGGCTGGGGGCGCGTCTGCTTTCCGGTTCCTACTACGGTCAGACCATCCAGATCTGGTCGGCACTGTTTTCCGCAGCCGTGCTTGCCGCCCTGCTGGTGATGCTGGTTGATCTGGCCTCGCGCATCGTCCTGCGGCGTATGGGGATGGCGCAATGAACACACAAATCCTCGCCATTGCTGTTGCCTTCTGGCTTGTCGCCTGGCTGGTCAATACCTGGCTTGTCGGCCTGAGGCCAACCAATGGGCTTGTCGCAAAGGCCATCAACTTGATGATCCCGCTGTTGTTCGGTGTCGCCCTGCTGGTGCTTTGGGAAGGGGTGATCAAGGGATTTGATGTCTCCAAGGTGCTGATGCCGGCCCCTTCGATGGTCTGGGCGCGCATCACCTCGTCTGTCGATATCCTGTGGGCCGACTTCTATCAGACCTACATGAAGGCCGTGCTTGCCGGCTATGCCATGGGTTGCGGATCGGGCTTTGTCGCCGCGGTGATCGTTGATCGCGTGCCGTTCCTGCGCAAGGGGCTCTTGCCGATCGGCAATCTTGTTGCCGCATTGCCGGTGGTCGGCATTGCGCCGATCATGATTATGTGGTTCGGTTTTGACTGGCAATCAAAGGCAGCGGTTGTTGTCGTGATGACGTTCTTCCCCATGCTGGTCAATACGGTGGCAGGCCTGACAGCCAGCGGGAACATGGAACGCGATCTGATGAGAACCTATGCCTCGAATTACTGGCAGACGCTTGTCAAACTCAGGATACCGGCGGCCATGCCGTTTATATTCAATGCACTCAAGATCAATTCAACTTTGGCCCTGATCGGCGCAATCGTTGCCGAATTTTTCGGTACTCCGATTGTCGGCATGGGCTTTAGAATTTCAACCGAGGTCGGTCGCATGAATATCGACATGGTCTGGGCTGAAATCTTTGTCGCGGCACTTGCCGGATCACTGTCCTACGGACTGCTGGCCCTGCTTGAGCGTGCTGTAACTTTCTGGCATCCGTCCTATAGATGATGAGACAATAACAATCACGGCGGTGCCGCAACCAGAGGAGTAACGACTATGAAAAAACTGTTATCTTTGAGCCTTGGCCTTGCAATGGGCCTTACAACGGGTGCCGCAATGGCCAAGGACAACCTTGTTCTGCAGCTCAAATGGGTCACCCAGGCGCAGTTCGCAGGCTATTACGTGGCCAAGGACAAGGGCTTTTATGATGCCGTTGACCTTGATGTCGAAATCAAGCCCGGCGGCCCGGATATCGCTCCGGCACAGGTGATTGCCGGTGGCGGCGCCGATGTGGTCATCGACTGGATGCCGTCTGCCCTGGCTTCGCGCGAAAAGGGCCTGCCCATCGTCAATATCGCCCAGCCTTTCAAGGAATCGGGCATGATGCTGACTTGCCTGAAGGAAAGCGGCATCAAGACACCGGAAGATTTCCGTGGCCGCACTCTGGGTGTATGGTTTTACGGCAATGAATATCCGTTCCTGTCATGGATGAGCCATCTGGGCATTCCGACCGACGGTTCTGCCGAAGGCGTCAAGGTTCTGAAGCAGGGCTTCAATGTTGATCCGCTGCAGCAGAAACAGGCCGACTGCATTTCCACAATGACCTACAATGAATATTGGCAGATCATTGATGCGGGCATTTCCGCCGATGAGCTGATCACCTTCAAATATCAGGACCAGGGCGTCGCAACCCTCGAAGACGGCATCTACGTGATGGAAGCCGATCTGGAAGATCCCAAGAAGGTCGACATGTATCGTCGCTTCATCAAGGCCTCGATGCAAGGTTGGAAATATGCTGAAACCAACCAGGAAGAAGCCGCCAATATCGTCCTGGAAAATGATGCAACCGGCGCCCAGACCGAAAAGCATCAGGTCCGCATGATGGGCGAAATCGCCAAGCTGACAGCCGGTTCCGACGGATCGCTGGATATGGCCGACTACGAACGCACGGTCAAATCCCTGCTTTCAGGCGGCTCAGACCCCGTGATCTCGAAGGAGCCCACCGGCGCCACAACCGACGTGATCACCAAGGACAACATGTAGGTTCAGAATTGATCATGATTGAAGAGAAGAGAGAAGGGGCCGCGTGGCCCCTTTTTTGTGAGGTAGATGGTAATTTTGGCCAAATGAGGCTCAAACGGGCTGAGTGAAGTCCAGTCGTTAAGCTCGTTGAAAATGGGAGGATTACCGTATGTGATTGTCATTGAATGCAAAGCAAGATGTGCTGGTCCAGTGAACCGAAAACGTTTAAATGTATGGGCAACATCAGCAGGAGTGTCGAGCAGGCATGTCATGCGTGTGGGTGTAAGCAGGCGGGTGTCGTAAGGAAGTATTATCTGGTATTTTTGTCGAAGCGCGAACTATGCTTTCTTTGGGGACCGACTTGAGGTGATATAATCTCATTTTTTTGCGGAAGAGCCAAATTGGGTAAATGGAGATCGACATGATTGCAAACCAAAGAAGCAAAATACTCCGAAATATTCACAGTGTGTTCTCCACAAATCCTCGGATTTCATCCTCGTCTGCCACCATTTGGCTTGGCAGAAGATCACTCGAAAATAAGTTAAATGATGCGCTTCACGGTGGAACAAAACATATATGCGTCGACGGTCCAAGTGGGTCTGGAAAGACCTCTCTGGTTCGTTCTGTGCTTACCGAGAACGATGTAAACTATGTCTACGTCCAAGTTACCAATTCGATGGACTGGCCGAGCCTTTGTAATGAGACTATCGGTCCCAAACCAAAAAAAAGTGGATTTAGACTGACCGAAGTCAAGCTCGGGCTGAATGGACTAAAGCCCAGTCTTCAGGTATCGGGGAAGAAAGACGTTGTCGGTGCGCCAATTGCGGATCGCGACTTCACCGCGAAGTGGGCAATCCAAGATCTGGCCTATTTGATAAGCGAAGAGGGCGTCACTCTTGTGATAGATGACGTTGAAAAGGCAAACACCGATCTACTCCAGAGGATTGCTGACCTGTTGAAGATTTGCACTTCGACCTATGAAACACAGGTAATTTTCATCGGAACTGGAGACGTTTGTTTTCGGGTATACTCGTGTGATCGCTCACTCAGTAGCCGTATCGAACAGATCAATGTTGGAAGCATTGAAGATCACCGACAGTCATGGGAGTTGCTCTCAAACGGTTTCGACAAACTTGGCTTTAAACACCCTCAAAAGCTTGCCCAGAATGTGAGGCGATCTAACGTCAACGCGGACCTTAAAGAGGCAGCACGCGCAGTGTATCTTGCTGCGGATGGCTTGCCAAAACTAATGAATGAGTTGGGAACAAAGATTTGCGAAAGCGCTTTGGGTAAGCACAACCTATCATCGCCCAGGATGAATATTTCACGTTCCGATATCGTGAAATGCTGCGACAATATGGTGAAGTCGCACATTAGTTTGATTAGCCGCCGTTTTCCCAATATCATCAAAGTTGCGACAGAAAATGCTCAGGCAAACATGCTGCTTCGCGAATTATATTCACGAGGTGTCAATAAAATACACTATTGGCAAGAATTGGAAAATGCTCTCATTGGTCGCCTAGAAGGCGAGGATTTCCAATTCGCCATGCAGAGCTTGATTGAGGCACATCTCTTTATAAAGACAGGTATGGATTCAGAAGTGGTCTTTGCAGAAGACCCAGTCCTTGCACATATATTTGGAGTGGTGAGCGCGAACCCTAAAAAATATCGACTGGAAGAGCGCTTCTCTGCACTTAGTCAATTTCAACTGCCGCTGTTATTCGATGATGATAGTTAGACCTGTCAATATCCACCTAACCAACTACCGTAATGCACTCGAATAATTGATAAACATCAAGTTAGTAGTGCTTTGATCTGAGAGTCGGTCCGGAAAGTTATTCATTTTGAACAGAGCCTTCGCAGCATGAGGCGGATAGACGCGAGTTTGAGAAAGGCGAGCGCGTTGCGCGAAAGGTTCTCGAAGTCCTTTGCCAGCCTGCGGCAT
>Ga0208648_1000078_pt1 | contig 99723 bp, 62 predicted proteins | sample AntAceMetag02UKL_FD_184772 | JGI IMG/M metagenome (GOLD analysis project Ga0208648, IMG submission 184772) | Saline lake microbial communities from Ace Lake, Antarctica - Antarctic Ace Lake Metagenome 02UKL (SPAdes) (version 2) | ecosystem: Environmental > Aquatic > Non-marine Saline and... | reverse complement strand
TGACAGGTTTCCAGTCCTGACTGCCGGGAACTGTGGATGTTTTGCTCAACTGGTATTCAAGTGTTTCCCATTCTGTCGGATCGAAAGACGTCTCAGGTTCGACAGGGTTGCCGGGTGCGACTTTTCTTCTACCTCCGGGACGTTCGGGGCTGTTCAACGCTCCAGCCCAATTGACGTAGATTGCCCCGATATGTATCTCAGCTAAAAGAGAATCGGTCATTTCAAGGGCGTTCTCCATCCGGTCAGTGTATATACTGATAGCGTCTTCCCATCGCCGTGCACCCACCAAACATCGGGCTGTAGCGTCACCAATTGGTTCAAACAGTTCGCTGTCCTCATCGAGATCGTCTTCTATTGCTTCGAGGGAATCAAGCCGAGCCGTCCATTCTGTTGAGTCGGCATTATCGTCATGCAGCCAGTGAAGTATCGCCGTACTGCGGTTAAAATCGGAAGAATCGTTGACCGCTATCCAGTAGAAAATACGGCTTGCATCAGACCATTCCCGCAGTGATTCATGAGCGAATGCCGCCGAAAGGGAATCGTCGTATGTAGATAATGTTCTCTTCTGCGCCGAACGTGAAAACTGTGATCCAGCAAATGGTATGTAAGTGTAAATGATAGTATCTCCCGGATCATAACTGTAAAACAGTTTATATGGATCAATTGACGCTCCTCCCCAGTAGTTATTGGTACAGGGGTAGTCCATAGGCGGCTTTGAGGCGGCGGTATAGTTGAGGATGCTGTCATTCCCGGCGCAGAAGATATTGTTCAAACCGTTATTGGTTACCGGGAAGTATTTGTAAGTAGTGGCGAACTGGTAACCGGCATTATCCTCAAGTGTGTTGCGCTGGTAAAGCGATGGCTGGGCGCTGCTGGTGCAGCTCAGACCATGAGTGCCGTTATCACTGATGATACAGCTTGAGATGGTAGGAGATGAATTGTTGCATCGAACTCCCGATTTGAGGTTATCGGTAAAGTCGCTCCAATAAACCGTTCCACCAGATTCATAGAAGTACAATCCGCTTTCATCGTTGTATGTAGATTCGGTGGAATCGATGGTGACATTGTTGGAGTACTTGATATAGATGCCATAGCTCCCGGCGCTGTCAACGGTCACATTACTGATCAACGAATTGTCACAATCATCCAGGTAGATGCCTTCATCAGTCGTATTCGAAATATCGCAATCATAGATATAGACTACTGAATTATCGCCGTGGATACCGATATCTACCTCGTCAAAGGTGTTTCCATGGTATTCACTGACAGCAGAAGCGGTCGCGACGTCATTGACATATATCCCCTTCTCACCACCAGTGAACTCGCAGGAATCAATATCCAGCTCAGTACTGTCCTGGTAAACCCCCCAATCACAATCTGTGAAAGTGACATGGGAAATCCTGTTATCGTCATTCAATGAATCAATTGCATGAATACCAACTTCAGCATCCTCGATTTCGCAGTAATTGATAGTTATTTTCCCCGGAGAAGACGCGCCATCTCCCAATCTCTGGATAATTCCACCCCAACTTGTTTCGCTGGTATCTTTAACAAGTAAGATTTCATTCCCATCTGAGCCCTCAATAATAAGTTCTCCTTCGACTATCAGATGGTTATCTTCACCTCCATCAAAAAGAACCTTTGTTCCATTGACTAATGAGAGAGAAACACCTTCTGGAATAATTAACGAATCAGGTATTCTTGCGAATATACCATCCCAAATGGTATTTTCATTCAAAATCACAAAATCAACTGGCCAATTGGAGGTTGGATCGCCAAAATGTTTCGTCCTTCCGGGTGATCTTAAACCAGAATAATCAACAGTTGAAAACCTGTATACAACAAACTCCCCCACAACATATCCCGTCTCTGGCAAAGTAAAAGAACTATCAATGAAGACAGTAGCATCAACATCAGGATAATAATACGTCCTATGATCGAATCCGGGACCATAAAAGTACTCTGCTTTAATACGATAATTAACTACATCTGGCGAAGTAGATAATACCCATGTTAGTTTAGGGTAAATGCTGTCATTTGGAGCATCCTCATGCGAGCGATAAATTTCTGTTGCATTATATGGTGGAGCTACCGCGTGATAAGCGTTAACCATTCCAGCACCGTATGATGTATCAGCAACATCCGGGTCTCCCCAATAGTCAAACCATGTTGCAGACCGTATTAATATCTCTTTTATACTATCAGGTTCATCAACTAAATTTGGAAAGCGTGACATAATAAGTGCGGCTACTCCAGAAACAATTGGTGCTGAAGCCGATGTTCCTCTGAAATATCTATAATTGCTTGTGTCAGCATAATCTGTTGTCCAAATAGTATCACCAGGCGCAGTTAGATCCATATATCTTGCAGTTCTTGAAGTATCTTCTGAACCCCAATTTTGATCAATGCAATAAAACAGTGAATCGCGATCAGCAGTAGGAGTAAGTGCGCCAACAGATATTACTTCATCGAGTTGAGCAGGCCAACATTTAAATGGTGGCTCAGGATTATTATTTCCATATGAACAAACTATAGTACAATTCTTTTCTAAATATGCAAATTCAACAGGTACTCGAATGAAATCTGGACATCTGAAACTTCCATGCCCATGGCTAACATTAATAACGTGAGCGCCTGTACGCGCTGCATGCGAAATACCTGAAGCTGCATCACTTAAATGACGACCGAATCCTTTACACTGAATTTTTGCACCCCAAGCCACTCCAGATATTCCTAAATTATTATTTGTCTCAGCGGCTATTATTCCAGTTACACATACTTCATGCTCTCCTTCAGCCTGAAACCCTGGCCAAGGCTCAAACTGGGAATTATGCGTCCAAACTGTATCTCCATCACGATCAAGATAATAAGTTGAATCCAAATCCCAAATATTTCTCAAATCCTGATGATCTTGGAGTGCTCCATCACCTATTACTGCGATCTTGAGTGTGTCAGGGCAACGAATAATATCCCAGGCAGACGACATATCGATATCACAATCATTATTATAATAATTATGTAAGTACCATTGTGTTGAATCAAGCAATTTTGTATCATTGGGAATGATCATAAGCAATCATTACATAGTCTTTTTCTACAGTAACGGTTTCATCCAGAGGATCTAAAGATGAAATTGCATCGTCCAAATCCATCTCTTCTTTAAAGTAAACGATAAAATATTGCGAAAGCTCAGGTACTGGAGGTGATGCTTCACCAAGGAATGCTAATTTGAAAAGCTTTTCTAATGAATCTGCTCCTATTGAGATTAACGAATCCAGCGTCTCTTGATCCTGAACTGAATTACTATCAACAGAAACAGTTGTTTCTCCAACTGGTAAATCAATAACTCCTGAATCGAAATTGACAACTAATCTACCCGGTACTTCGTCTCCAGGATCAAGAGCATATAACCCGAAAGATAAGAATGATAAGTAGCAAAATAACACAACAATCAGCTTAATTTTGTTCGTCACAGTAATCTCCCTTCAATTTAATGTAAATGCGTAAACTTGTAACTTAATAATCTATCTAAGTAAGAGTACTTTCCTTATCTCTTTTGCAATGTTATTGTTGAATTGTATAAAATAAGTTCCGCTTGGTACAATATTACCATTTGAATCCAATCCCTCCCAGGAAAAAACATACTTCCCTGCAGGGCTGAAACCACTATAAACAACAAGAATATTTTGACCAAGAATGTTATAAATGGAAAGAGTGTAGAAGCAATCCTTGCCGATGTTTAACACTATATTTGTATTGTTGTTAAATGGATTGGGATAGCAGTTTAGTAAATAATAAGATGTCGGATTTTTGATAGATAATGTAGGGAGAGAGCTGATTCCCCCAATGTCTGTTCTTAGTATTGTTCCTTCTGATCCAATCAACCAGCCAGTTTGAGAATTGATAAAATCAATATTAATTAAATGTCTCGTTGTGTTAATATTAAAGCAATTCCAAGTATCTCCTCCATCATTTGTACTATAAACAGTTCCTGAATATCCAGCTGCGAAACCATTTAAAGAGTCTGAGAAAGAAACTGATCGATACATATGCGTAGCGCTTGAATCCAGTATTGTCCATGTTTCACCACCGTCATCCGTATGCCAGATGAATCCTGTTCCCTCTGAATAATTACCTTGAAACGTTTCATCACCACCGACAGCCCATCCCTCGTTTTCATTCTTGAAATAAAGTTGTTCGAATTCTCTGTAACCATCAATATTATCAAGATTCTGCCATGTTCTTCCCCCGTCATTAGTCCTTAGTACACCACTTGGTTTTGATATCCAGCCAGTTGAATCATCAATGAAAAAAATTGATCGTAGAGATGAATTACTATTCGTTTCGAGAAGAGACCAATTCTCGCCCCCATCATTCGTAAACAACAATTGAGAGCTACTTAAAACAAAACCAATATTTGAATTGATAAAATAAATATCAGAAATGTGATTTACAATATTTTGATTGATTTCCACACGTTCCCATGTTTCACCGCCATCCGATGTTTCTATGAAAACACCGCTTGCACCTCCAGCCCAACCATTTAAATCATCGACAAAACAAACGGCATATAGATGTGGCAGTCTCTCGAATGGTGTATCCTGAGAAGCCCATGTTGTTCCACCGTCATCAGTCACATATATAGAGTGTGAAGAAGGCGAATTAACAACATAACCAACAACCCAACCGTTCATACTATCGACGAAGCACGCATCAATTAGATTTGTACTGAATCCTCTCGACTGTTCCTCCCAATTCAATCCGCCATCTACTGTATGAAATATTTTCCCATGCAATCCAATGGTCCAACCGTTTGAAGTATTGTCCAGATGAATTCCTCTCAATTCACTTTCACTGATTCTTCCTTCCAAAGGCTCCCAGTTTTCTCCTCCATTAGATGTGCGATAAACTCTTCCATTCATACTCACAACACAACAAATATTTTGATTTACAAAACTTATATCATAAAAAACATTCGCTGACAGAGTAATAAATTGTACTGTCCAGGAGTCTCCACCATCTTCTGTATTTAAAATTATTCCACTACCATTATTTGCAACTCCAACAGCCCATCCAATATCTGAATTAAAAAACTTAATTGAATAAATCGCCAGGTAATTCAATCCGTCTATTGCAACTCTATCCCAGTTCTCTCCATCGTTTGTCTTGAAGATAGCAGTGCCAATTCCGCCTGCCCAACCTGTGGTGTCGTTACAGAAGTAAATAGATCTTGTGAATTGAAAATCATCCGGTGTTACATCAGTCCAGTTCACACCACCATCTATGGTTTTTAACAAATTACCATCACTATAAATCCAGCCAACGTCTTCCCCAACGAAATGAAAAGACCTTGTATTAGTCGGAAACTTCGAGATACAGCTCCAATTGTCACCTCCATCGATAGTTTTAAACAAACAAGTTGCACTATCTGAGTATCCTGAATATCCAAGTAAGAATCCGAGACTATCGTCCAAAAATTTAATTACTTCAATAGAGTCCAGATTACTGATGTGATTTACACTCCAGTCAGAACCACCGTTGTTCGTTTCTACCATTACTCCACAATTACCAGCAGCAATCATGTGATTACTGTTAAAAGCCCACATACTTTTAAAATCATTTCCTTGAGGAAAAGGATTTTGCCAATACCAACCGTCATCCTGCGCAAAACCAATTACTGAGATTAGAACAATCAGAGAGACACTCAGGCATAATTTTTTGAACGGATATTGAGCATTTATTATTTTTAAAAATAGCATGTACAACCCTTTATTTTTGGATAATAGGCTTTATATAATATAATTGTGAACTTTGATGGGGATACGGATTTTAATAATTGTAAAGTAATCTTCAGTGAATCAGTTCGGGGTTGTCCCTGAATTATGCCGGTAAACAGCCGATAGCAAAAAACAGGCAGACCGGATGGGAAAAAGTTTCCGATTCGTAAAATCTTGAAGCTGTCGAAAGAAAAACCCGGCAGCATAAGCTTCTTATAAAATTGACTGAACAACTTAACCCCTCGTCAAAGGACTCAATCTTTAACAAAAAGCGAGCTTCTTTATTTTAGCCTAGATTCCCGGGTCAAGCCCGAGAATGACACATTCTGACAGTTTGTTCAGCTCGCTACTAATAACATTGGGGATGCGGTTAGTTAACAAGAATAGTTACTAAACATAATAAGCATTGAATTATAACTTGTCAATACCTTTTACTAAAAAACACAAAACAATTCAATATTTGTCGATCCTAATATCTTGAATTTGGAATATTTGGGATTTTTCCTGCAATAAGCAGATTACCCAAGCTGACTTAGAAGAAATTCACAGGATATAAGGATATTAAGGATAAAACAGGATAAGTAAATTTGGGATACGTCGTTAAAAATACATCTCCAGCCAAGTACCAATATTCGCCAGCATCCAGATTTTCATTCCTTCGTCTTTTCCGCGGGAGCTTGAAATGAATTTTTCCAGTTCAGTCAGGTTGAACAATGATCCCATTTTTGCCGTCAATATCCTCTCAAACGCCCAGTTCTGCCATGTCCCGAAGAACCATTTATCGAGGGGAACCGGGAACGCCGCTTTCGGACGGACAATTATTTCATCGGGGATTTCTCCGGCAAAAGCAAGCCGCAACAAATACTTGGTCTGGTCCAGTTTCCCGGCTACTTCAACTGCAGTTTGAACAGCAGCCTGTTTTTCCTCTGCTTCTCCCTTCCATCGGACCTTATAGTGCACAGGCAGCTTTGCCACCCATTCCACCAGGTCTATATCTGTATAGGGAACCCTCCCCTCCACTCCTTCAGCCATAGTGGTAGCGTCGAGCCGTAGCAATAAAGCGGAGAGGTGAACTTGTTCAAGTACATGTAAAACTTTCTCATAAGGGTCAAGATTATTACCTTCCATACCTGCCCAGGTTTCCTCCCAATATCCGGAAATCTCATTTTCAATGGAGGAAATACCGGATGACTCCCTGAATAAAGAGCTGCGTTCATCAGTTGTCATCCATTGATATAATGGGAGAAATTGTTGCTGTTGCGAATCGAAAGACGATCTGCCGTACAATCCGTTCAAAGAAGCTTTTATGCGGTCTTTTTGAGCAGAATCGAAACTACCACTCCCTTCTTCAATCGCCTTTGCAAGCAGGAAATCATGTGGACTTCGTACCAGGAAAGTGTAACCTCCCAGGAGTTCATCAGCGCCTTCACCAGACAGCACAACCTTGATCTTATTTTTCAACACTCTCGATAGAAACCTCAACGGCACCTCATTGGGTACGGACATCGGGGTATCTTTTATTTTGATCAACTGGTCGAACTCTTTGAAATATCCCTGTTCTGTAAGAGTTACCTGTTGATGAGGTACTCCTAGCGCCTGTGCCACTTTAGCTGAATATTGAAACTCATTATATCCCTCTTCAGGAAAGCCGATGCTGAAGGTCTCTAAATCAGATTTCTTCAATTCTTTCATTAACAAAACTAAAACTGAGCTGTCAATCCCCCCTGACAGGTAACCTCCGACAGGGACATCAGCGATCAGACGTCTTCTCACTGACTGGATCATTCTTTCACGAAATTCCTGCGCAACATTATCGGAACCTGCATCGACTTTTTCAGATTCAGGGATAGCAGGTAAAGTCCAATACCTTTTCTCTTTCCTTCTTTTCCCCTCCCAAGTGATAAATGTACCGGGCGATACTTCATTTATATTCCGGAAAAACGTTTTTCCCTGGAAGCTTAAGCGATAGTGAGCAAGATAGTTGACAATAGCAGTTGTATCCGGAGTTCGTGGAAATGATTTATCGGTGAGGATCGTCTTGATCTCACTTCCGAAACGAATCAGACCATTCCGCATTGCCCAATAGAGCGGCTTTACTCCAATCGGATCACGGGCAAGAGTTAACCTTTTTTGTTCCTTCTCCCACAATGCAAAAGCAAACATGCCCCTGAAACGATGAAGCGCTTCTTCCACGCCCCAGTGAATAAGGGCATACAAAGCTACTTCCGTATCACACCTGGAATGAAATTTGAATCCTGCAGATTCAAGAATTTTCTTCAACTCTATATGGTTATACAATTCTCCGTTATAGACGAATACATATTTACCGTTATCGATCACCAACGGTTGAGCCCCACCCTCTGGGTCGATTATCGCGAGTCGGCGATGACCGAGTCCGGCATTCTCGCCAATCCAGACCCCACGTCCGTCAGGACCTCTATGAGCTAAACTGTCAGTCATTGAACCCAGTAAATCAGGATCAATCCTTTGCCGTGAATCAAGTGAAACAAGTCCTGTAATACCACACATTTGTGAGCCTGCCATCAAAATTATTGAAGATCGAGAATATTAGCTCGTATCAAAAGAGTAAACCTCTGCGAGTTTACTTGTCTTATCGCTGCAAAAGAAATACTTTCAAACAAAAATTAGATAATCGAGAAATTTAAGAAGCTGTGAAGACAAAATATTATGAGTCAAGACAAACTACTTGCGTTACTTGTTGATGATGATGATGATGTATTAAGTATTCTTGATACAACTCTGAAAAGGATTGGTTTCGATACAATATTGGCTAACGATGGTGAAGAGGGTTGGAATCTCTTTTGTGACCGACATCCAAAACTTGTAATTTCAGACGTCTCGATGCCTAATAAAGATGGTCTGCAACTACTTACCGACATAAAATCCTTGAATCATGAAACTATTGTAATACTAATCAGCGGCTATTTAGAAGAATCAATAAGTATTGGATCTGCCACCGACAGACCGGATGCTGTTCTTATGAAACCCTTCCGCTTCAAATTATTGAAAGAGACGATAGAGAAATTATTCCCGGAAGTCAGTTCTTGAAAGATATTATCTGATTTTTTCCCTATTGAATCTTAATCAACTTTACAAAGAAGACAAGCGGCGCATTGGGTGGAATTATCCCCTTTTTACCCTTACTGCCATAAGCAAGTATAGATGGGATCCTCAGCAGACGATATGTTCCTACCTGCATGCCACTTACACCCTCATCCCATCCTTTAATAACCTTTCCTGTTCCCAGTTCGAATTCGATCGGTTCCTGCGTCATCAGCGAGGAATCGAATCGCCTGTCACTCATTAACCAGCCATGATAATGTACTGTTACTGTATGCCCGGCAGCCGCTTCTAACCCATCGCCATCTTTGAGATCGACGTATTCAAGACCACTCTCCGTCTCAGTAAAAACCAGGGTTTTTAAATCAGGCATTCTTCCTTCATTAATCTTTACCATAGCTTCTTCAATAGCTTCCAAAGATGTCTCCTTCTTTCCGCCTCCACAACCTGCAAGAACTATTGCTAAACTAATCGCAACAAAAATAACTAAATATCTTTTCATGGCTTCTTTCCTTTATCAAGTAAGAACATCAAGTTTTACTAAGCTTTTATCGTAAGTAAATATCTAAGTACTACGTCCTGCTTCACATAACGAAGTGATTACTCTCGAGCTTCAAAGTTCCAGATAATTATTATATACTACTGCTCGCAGTGCAGAGGACATTAATTATTTCGCCAGTCCGAGCTTATCAATCCTTCCTCCTCTGCCTGCCTGATAACCCTCGTCGCCCTTTTAACCACAGGGGGATCAATCATTTTTCTACCAAGGCTTACTACTCCTGATCCTTCCTTTTCAGCCTTCTCAAAAGCGAGGGTAATTTTCATTGCACGTTCGATTTCATTATCAGTCGGTGCAAATCCGCGATGTACAACATCAATCTGACGCGGATGAATACAACCCTTCCCTTCAAATCCCAAGCTTTTAGCCTCAATCACTGATGCTTCCAGCGCAACCATATCCGCCAAATCAGAGAACACGGTATCAATAGGCTGCACACCTGCTGCACGTGCCGCGTTTACTACCTGTGATCTTGCCCAGAAACTTTCTTTGCCCTCATTGGTTCTTTCCACACCAATATCAGCGGTATAGTCTTCCAGTCCAACCGCTAAAGCAACTACTGTTTCATGAGCTGAAGCAATATCATAAGCAAACCAGGCACCCTTCGCTGATTCTATAATAGGCATTAACCAAACCGGTGAATTTAGATTCGATTTTTTCTTTATTTCGTCTATCTTTTTTACGACACCATTTACAGTTTCAGAATCTTCAACTTTTGGAACTAATACAAGTTGAACGCCATGAGGTATAATAGATTCCAGATCATCCAATCCTCGAGCGCCTTGATTAATCCTGACAATTCTTTCACAATCCCCAAAGTCAAGACTGATCAATGCATTTCTGACAAGCACTCGTGCAGCGTCTTTCTCAGACTGCGCTACGGAATCTTCAAGATCGAGGATAATCCCATCCGGGCTATGCAATGGTGCATTGATCATATACTTAGGTTCATTACCCGGCAGGTAGAGACGGCTCCTCCTGGGGCTGCGTGGATCAGAGGCTGATATTTCTGAGCATGGTTGAGGCAGCCAATCTTTATGTTCACTAATAGGCATCGCACGACACACTGCCGCTTCAAGTCGTGCCATTATAACAAACGGTAAAGCTCCCTGATCTTCAACAATAAGTTCTGCATGCTCGATTCCGAAGTGCCTCAAGCCATCTTTCAGCAACTGACGTGTCGAGGCACCATATAAAACCTCAACTTTGCTGCTGAAATCAAACTCGATCCCACCTTTTTCACGAACTTCCAATCGAATCCAGATATCGGACCGGACACTGCTCCCTCTTCGACCCGCTTCGGATATATTTGCACTCATCAGGCGCAACCTCTTTTTTTCAGTGTATTATCAAGGTGATAATTTGATAAAAAAATCATTGAACTGGATTGTATTTATTTTCAATCTTAATATTGTGTAATTCGATGTAATACAATCCATCCCCAAAGGGGATAAATTTGAATAGCCATGGGTGTCAACCCATGGTATCAATGATTCTTCCAATCGCCCCTGAAGGGGTCTTACCATGACGGCACAGAAAAACGTAATATCATTTTTCGTATCGAACACAGCATAATTTCAGTACATCCGCCTATATTATTGTCCAACCCATTCAGGGTTGGTTTTTCTCAATCTCAGTCCCACAGGTTTACACCTGTGGCTATTCATATTTTTCCCTTTCAGGGAAATAATATCAAATTAAAAATTCACAATTTATTCTATCGGTCCGCGGGTTTTAAGGATTTCTGCTACGATTGACAACGCGATTTCTTCAGGAGTTCTTGAGCCGATATCCAATCCGATTGGTGCATGTATTGCTTTAAGAGAATCCTGGTTCCAGCCTTCTTCTACAAGCAACTTCCGAAAATGTTTTGCTTTTTTAGCACTCGCTATCACGCCAAGATAAGGTGGAAGATTCCCCTTGAATTTTCTTAATATTTCAAAATCAGCTTCATGTGAAGCTGACAGGATAACAACGGCATCCTGCTGACCGAATTCAAGCTGTTCAGCAAAATCAGGTGATTTTCCGATGCTGAAATCAACCGCATCCGGAAAATTAAGGGTATTTGCATACCTGTCAGTTTCATCATAAACTATGACATTATACCCTACTATCGAAGCGAAATGAGCTGTTGGTCTGGCAACATGACCTGCGCCGAACAGGTGCAGTTTCGCTTGTGAAGTCTGAGGAAAAAGAAAGATTGTAACATTCCCACCACAGACAGCGCCGGTGTCTTCGCCTTCGGGATCATTCAGTTTCATGTTCCTTAGACGCGGCTTTCCGTCCAGTATCGCCTGGATTGCTTCTTCCTTTGCAATCCTTTCTACTGAACCGCCACCTACAGTCCCAAAAGAAAGTCCGTCTTTCCCGACCAACATTACAGAACCAGCCCTGCGTGGGACTGACCCGGTAGATTCTGCAACGAAAGCCATACAAAACGGCTCTCCCCTCTCACTTAGATTTGCAGCGTTTTCCCAAATTTTCTTGTTCACATTCTCGCTTCCAATTTTATTTTACGATTTTAAGTATTGAATAAAAACATGAATTCAGATCAGTAATAATCCGCCATTCCCTTGTTCCAATCCTCGGGCGTATTAACATTCCGAATGATCCCGGAGTCTTCAACGTCAACTTCTTCTACGCTTTCGGGAAACCGACGATAAACACCTCTTGCTCCTTCATGTAACGGAATAATATTTAAATTGTTCAGCATTTCACTGCCAAACAAGGGCGGATGACCTCTTTTCCTGGAGCCTGATTCAGCATCTCTATGAACCGGTATCAATATTTTGTCTTTTTTCGCTCGTCTCACAAGAATTTTTAGAGTTTGATTTCGTATAAAGGGATGGTCAACCGGGAGAAGAAACGTTCCGATTCCCGGATCATTAAGTTCTCTTAATCCAAGACGTATAGAATATAATTGTCCTTTTTCAATCTCTTTATTGACAACAACTTTGCCAAACCCTGCGAAATCTTTTGAAAATATATAACTCTGTCTTGCTCTTTTCTCAACATCCTGGTTAATAACAACAACAATATTATTGCATCCAAGATCCACCAGTCGATGCGATAATTCTTCAACCAGGAAATTTGAATTAATTTCGAGGAGGGCTTTGGCTTTCCCCATCCGACTCCCCTCCCCTGCCGCAAGAAGAAGAGCAGACACCTTAATTTCTTTGCTGATCAAAGTACTCTTTCGTTTAAACAAATCCTGTAAATTAATTCAATATCAATAGAATATTTACCCTACCGGATTTTTTGCAGAGCCCTGTTCGCTTCTTCCCTTACTAATGAATCTTTATCCCTTGATGCTTTATTTAGATGTGGAATAGCGCTTTTTGCAGATTTTCCAAGATTTCCCAATACCCTGGCAGCGCCAAACCGTTTCTGCACATTTTCTGAATTAAGCAAATTAATCATTGTCGGTACAATTTTCTCACCCATTGCGCTGAGTGCATCGGTGGCTGCTAACTGCACAAGGACATTTGAATCACCCAATCTCGCAATTAATTTTGGTTTGGCTTTGTCCATCACTGTGGACCACCTGTTTATTACACGAATTGAGCCTTCGCGTACCCTTGGCTTTGGATCATTAATTGCCTTTAACATTCTGTCACCGACAAGATCTGAACCAATCGCCGCTATTGCACTGATTGATTCCATGCGGACATCATGATCATGATCATTCAAGACATCCACCAGGTTATCTAATACTCCTACAGCTTTTGGTCCTGCCTGTCCAATCGCCCGAACCGCTGCAATCCTGATTCTCGGATTATTATCTTTAAGTGCTTTAGTCAAATATGGAAGAGCAGTTATTGCATCTTCTCCGGCATTTGATAATATTTCAAAAGCAATCAGTTTTTCCTGGGCATCATCCCCTTCCAGCCATGCTTTCAATTCCTCGACTACCTGTGGTCCCATTTTGCCCAAAGCGATTATGGCTTCTCTTCTTGTCTTTTCTCGTATGGCAGCTTCAAGCATGAGAGGAATCGCATCAGATGCAGCCGGTCCGATTCCGCTCAAACCTTTTAATAGACCTACCTGGGTACTATAATCCGATGATCGTAACAACGCCGCCATCCGAGGAGCTGCTGCTGCTGAAGCCGGACCAATACCTCCCAATGCAGCGGCGGCATGTCCTATCATATCTTCATCAAGAATTTCCAGGGCTTCTATCAGAACAGGAACTGCATCAGCGGCATCAGGACCTATACCCTCAAAAAGCTTAGCTAGCTCATAACGGCGTGCCATGGTAGTTTTTTTTCTTTTCCAATCCTTCAATATGTAAGGAACCGCTTCTTTACCCATGCTGATTATTGCTGTCCTGGCTCGATCAACCGTCTCTTCCCTCTCACTGCCCAACCGCTTTAAATAAACAGTTATTGGTATTCTTTGGGCTCTCGGCTCTTTTTTGGAACAGCCCGACAAAACGACCGAAAGAAAAAGCGAAATAATAGATAGTATCAATAATCCTGAGGTAAGTCTTCTGACGGTTTTGCTTCTCATTTTTTCTCCCTCATCAAGCTTGTTTTACACTAATTTTTGCAACGTCTTACAGGGTATTTGCCAAAACATTATTTAAATAATAATTTTAGAATAAATTGTAACTCAAGAAATTCGATTATGCAAGCCTGAGTGTTCTAAAAATAACTAAACAGGTAATATTCTCTTAACATTTTTACTGCTCATAATATTACAGAAAGTTTTTATTGAATTATTATCCGACCCTTTTTTGGAAAAATATCCATTTAATAAAACTTGCATGTATAACCAGGCTGACTTTACATCACTCTATGCCCATCTTATCTTGTATCTATATTGGCATGAATTTCAGCTAAGGGGCGAAAATGTACAAACAGATTAAAATGGATTGTATCGCGGGAGTTATTATTCTCTTGCTGTTCTCAAATGTTTATGCTGAGTTCACAGAAGTTACCCAGGAGGCGCTTGGCGCCGCACCAAACGCAATTTCTGCAGGAGAGATGGGCGCTTGGCCTGATTATAATAATGATGGCTGGGCTGATCTGCATCTTGGAGCAGACCGGTTATATGAAAATAATCAGGATGGCACATTTACCCTGGTAAATGATATCGGTCTTGATACGGATGGTGGTGTGGCTTATCGCTCAACCTGGGCTGATGTTGATAATGATGGTGATCTCGATTGTGTGCAGGGACTCGATAGACAGAACCTGCCCAACCAGATGTACTACTCTTATTATTATGAGAATAGCGGGAATCCTGATTATATATTTACGCGTACTAATATCTATCGCCCCCCTCTTTATGCCCGAAATTGCCAGCCGATGTTTGTTGATGGTGACGGAGATGGAGTTTATGAACTCTACCAGGCTACTTTTGGTAACTGGGATCCTTATGGGCGAGCGGCTGACAAGTATTTCTCTTGGCAGGGCGGCAGGAATTGGTCGGATGTGACTGATTTTTGTCTTCCTGAATTATCGACGTTTATGTATGAACGTCATACCCGCGGGGTAGTCGCCTGTGATTATGACAATGATTTCGATATGGATATTTTCGTACCAGTTTATCCAATCCAATGGTTCCCCCCTGACGGAAATGACGCCTCATGGTTGAATATCCTCTGGCAGAACGACGGAACCGGTGATTTCTCAGACGTTGCTGAAGATGCCGGGGTTGCTATCGAAACTCATGGTCGCTATGGGTATGGACTGGCAAGTGGCGCTTCATGGGGAGATTATGACAATGATGGATGGTTTGACCTGGTAGTGGGAAACATTCACGGTCTATGTGCACTCTATCGGAATAATCAGAACGGAACATTCGAACACGTCACTCTCGATGTGGGACTTCCCCCCGCTCTCCCTGAGCGGCAATGGCATAATACATTATGGTCTGATTATGATAATGATGGTGATCTCGACCTCTTCGCCTGTCAATGGTATGAAAACTACAGAGCCTATCTCTTCCGAAATAATGGACCGGATAGTACCAATTATTTCACTGATGTTACCAATTTGCAGGGATTCTCTACTATCCGGGAATTTGACCAGGTAAGTGGTTTCGCTACTGCTGATTATGACCTCGATGGTGACATGGATGTGTACTTCTCCGGTGGATTGCTGAATAATCGTGGAAAACACCTCTTCAGTAACGACCTGGACGAGGAAACTCGGAATAATCACTGGTTAATTGCAGAGATTGAAGGGGATGGAGAATCTTGTGGACTGACCGCCCTTGGCACAAAAATCCGTATCAGGTATGATGATGGCTGGTCTTGTGTTATGCAGGTAGAGGCAACTTCAGCTGATCTTTCAATGAATATGCATCCTGTACATTTCGGACTGGGACAACATGAGCGATTTGAAGAAATTGTCGTTTACTGGCAATGCGGTTACGTAGAGAGTTTTGGCTGGGATCAGTTCGAGGGGGTGGATCAATATGTCACCCTGGTAGAAGGAAATGGGACAGAATATGATGAAGTCAGAGAATCCCGACCAATAACCTTGCCATCTGAAATCATACTTCATCCAGCTATGCCAAATCCATTTAATTCAATAGCAAAGATAAAAGTAACTCTCCCAACCGAGAAAGATTTTACACTTTCGGTTTATGATATCCAGGGGAGGCTTGTTTCCACTTTGCACTCCGGTATTTTGTCACAGGGGAATCATTTGTTTGTGTTTAACAGTGACAAATTGCCTTCAGGTATCTATTTCATAAATCTCCAGTCTGCTACTGGTATAAATACAGAAAAAGTAGTTCTTCTGAAATAATTTTCAGTTTTCGAGGTAGTTGTGAACCGTTCATATTCAGGTTTGATTTTCGTCCTGGTTTTTAGTTGGATTTCATCCTCCATAGCTCAGCTCGAATTCACTAAACATATTATCTCCGGTGAATTTGACGGTGCAATCTCCATAGAAGTCATTGATCTTGATGCTGATGACGACCTCGACTTATGTGGAGCAGCATCAGGGAGTGGAGAAATTGCCTGGTGGGAAAATGACGGAGCTTTAAATTTTACTGAACATACTGTTGATGATGATTTTTCTGGCGCATTTGATATCATTGCCGTTGATCTTGATGATGATGGTGACATCGACATTGCCGCGGCTGCAAGATTAGCCGGTGAATTCGCATGGTGGGAAAATGACGGTTCGCAGGACTTCACTCGCCATTTGATCTCTGACCTGTATTCCGGTCCGAATGCGATTGATATGGCTGATCTCGATGGCGACGACGACCTGGATATAGTTGGCGCTGCTTTTTCCAGCGATTTAGTGATCATCTTTGAAAATGATGGCAACATGGTTTTCACTGCCGATACCCTGGCTGAAATGGATGGAGCCTATGATGTGATTGCAGTCGATCTTGACGATGACGACGATCAGGATATAGCAGCGATTGGAAATGTCAGCGGAACCTTGTACTGGTGGGAAAACGAGGGCGATGGAGATTTTCAGTCCAATTTCATTGTCGGCAATATCGATGGTGCATTTGATATAGAAGCAGTCGATCTTGACGACGATGGGGATCTTGATCTTGCCGCAGCAGTGACAAGAATCATTGGAATTCCTTACTGGCAGAATAATGGCGAAAACAGGTTTAACAGGCATACTATCACGGGCAATTACGGTCGTATGGCTGCTGTGGCTTTTGGTGATGTTGACCTTGACGGTTTAACGGATGCAGTTGGCGCTGCTTATGAAGAAGATATCCTGGTATGGTATTGCGCGAGTGGAGGTTTGGCATTTGACGAGTATCCATTGGGAAATAGTATGGATTTTCCGCGAGATATTCAAATCTCAGATCTTGATGGTGATGAAGATATGGACATCATCGCCTGTGGAATGAGTTCGGATGAGGTTGCATGGTGGGAGAATGATCATTATCCATCTGAATTCTGCCTCCTGACTCCCGATAGTGGATCAGTTCTCGATACCACCTCCATTTCACTGATCTGGGAAGCCTCAAGCGACCCGGAGGGTGTTGATGCAATTAACTATGATGTATATCTAAGCCATGATTCACTTGATCTCGGAGAACCGGTTGGAACAAATATTCCGGGACCATTTTATACATATATGGGAGATCGATCCACGCGTAACTGGTGGACTGTTAAAGCAGTCGACAATCACACAAATGGCAGATGGGCGACGGAGCGTTTTTCCTTTTGGTTCGGTCCCACAATTCTTCCCCCTGATTCTTTCAACCTGATCTCACCGGCAAACCAACATATCGTAATGGAAGAACCGGTTCTATTCAGCTGGGAGAAATCTAATGAACATGATGCCGGGGATATGGTTGTGTACCTCATAGAGATGTCAACAGAGTTTTCATTCGATGAGATTTCTATCGCTTATGATGCCGGCTCGGACACTTCCCTCCTGATTGATCATATTCCTTACGGCGTCTTTTTCTGGCGTGTTCACGCCATCGATACCAATACTGATGGACGCTATTCAAATAATACCTGGAGAATCATCCAGCCTAATGAAAATGAAACTGATTATTCCATAGATATTAATATTCCCAAGGATTTTGAGATCATTTCTACTTATCCCGTTCCATTCAATAATCAAGCTGAAATAAATGTTTCTTTGCCGATTACTGGACAACTTACCTTGAATGTTCTGAATATCTTAGGGAAAGAAGTCAGGCAAATTACAAATAATTATTTCCTTGAAGGAAATCACAAATTCTATCTCAATGCTGAGTATTTGCCAAGCGGTATTTACCTGATTCATGGAACCTTCAATCAGAAAGAAGATTTATTAAGAACGATGTTAATTAAGTAGGCCCGGGTCTCCGAACCGGGCAATATAGTAACAACTTTGACAATACATGCCCGGTTCGGAGACCCGGGCCTACAGTTATAGCTATAAATGTCTGATTATATACGATACCAACTTAACAATTCTGACGATTGTTACTTTCTTACAATTGTCACCAAACGTCGTAAGCATCACTTTTCTTCAATAGATGCGAAACGTAATGTTTGGCGTGCCTGGAATAATTTCTCTAAGAAATCGAATGGTGAACTTCTTGCTTATGTTATCTTACCTGATCATATTCATGTCGTAATTCGTCAGGGAGAGTTATCATTTTCACGCTGGGTTGAAACTACAAAAAGACAATTGAATTATTTTCTTAAACCTGAACTTAAGACACTCTGGCAGCCTCATTTCTGGGAACATCGAATACGAGATGAAAATGATATGATTCATGCTGTTGAATATGTACATTATAATCCGGTTAAACATGGATTTTCTTTAAGTCCTTTTGAATATAAGGCTTCGAGCTTTAGGTCATTTGTAGAGAAGGGATTATATCCAGAGGATTGGTCAGATAGCAGAGATGATGAAGAATTGGATAATCATTTCAAGGAATAAGTAGGCCCGGGTCTCCGAACCGGGCAATTTACGGATAATATCAGATGCATGATTATTATCAATTTCAAATTGATAAGTATGTCGATGGTAAATGTCGCAATGTATCAGAAAATTGCTGTATCTGGAGATGCCCGGTTCGGAGGCCCGGGCCTACTTCAATGTATGAATTGACAAACAAAGACAATTGAACAAACTACAAAGTTACAAATGATTTTAAATACCGATTCAAGTAATTATAAAACAATCCCTTCTTATGCATTTACCGCTCTTTTAACCGGCATTATCCTTCGATTGTTTATTGTTTTTTTCGCTCCTGTTCATGAAGTCCCCTCGAGTATTCCTGCATTCAATGACGAAACATCTCACCGAAATCATGTAATCTTCAGGTCGGTTGTGAATCACACTCCCGCTCAGAGACTTTCTGCTACTGATGCTTATGCGTTAGAGCGCGGAGAAGTAGAGTACTCCCAGCCTCCATTGTATTATATCTTCGCAGCAGGAATATTGAACCTTTCACGATCTACTATCCTTTTGAGGATTATTTCGCTGACATTTTGGCTGCTGGCGTTGTTCCTAGTTACCAGATTTGCACCAAATGAAAGGATGAGAGCGCCGTTGCTGCTGGCTGGAGGGCTGTTGGGTGTGGGAATGATTCCATCTGCTACCATCAATAATGATTCTCTCCTTGCGCTTGTTACAGCAGCTATTTATGCTCAAACTGCATGTGCTGTAAAAAAGGAAACAACGCTAATCACCCTGATGAACCTTGGAATGTTGGCGGCGCTTGGTGTCTGGGTTAAAATATCGGCATTGACACTGCTGCCGATGATTATGTTGGCAGGATATCTCGGTACATCGGGAACGAGGAAGCGCAAGCTAATTGCAGTTCTATTTATCCTTGCCGTTACATTCTGGATGACAATTCCGCTATGGTACTCGCGTATCTCAGTATATGGATCGCCAATATCAGTTTCGATGTCTGCCGGTGATGCTGTTTTCAAACCGCGTGACGCTATTGTTAGCGCCATTTATTCATTATTATGCCCCTGGATGGAACTATGGGCTTCTTATCTTGTGAAAATTCCATGCATTTTATTTATACTTGCCCTGGTTATTTCAGGAATAACTTTATTTCTCGCATTGATCCGAAGGAAAAAATCGATTTTTAACGAATCAGGAGCTGATATTAGACGGATTCTAATAATCTGGTCAACCGGGGCGATTTTCGGAGTGACTGCGTGGGCATTCTATGGAATCAATTATCACCAGGTTGACACTCGTCTGCTGCTTCCTGCGGCGCCTGCTCTCGCTATACTTCTTGGCTGGCCCCTGTGGAGCTGGCAAAAGAAACATGCGGACATCGCAGGCTGGGCACTGGTTATTCTCTGTGCAATTCCTTACATCGCCTGGGTGACAAGCTGATGTTCAGCAAGATTCGCAGTTTACTTAAACAATCAATGGTTTATGGTCTGGGTACCATTGCCGCCCGCGCTGTAGCATTCATACTCCTGCCCTATTACTCACACCTGATGCACCCTGCAGAATACGGCATTTATACCCTGTTTATGATATTAGTCGCCTTTCTCCAGCCACTTTTCGTGCATGGAATGGATATTTCGTTTCTCCGTTTTTCTGCTGCTGTACCGAAGGATCAACAAAATAATGATCTTGGGCTTATTCTGACTCATACGACAATTATCGGACTGATTATAGGTGTCCCAATCTACCTTTTGGCTCCAGAGATCGCCCGCCTCGTAGTCAACGATGCGGGAGCTGCTGAAATCACTTTGACTCGCATTTCAATCGGAATTCTTATCCTCGATACATTAGCAAATCACATGTTCACATTCCTGAGAATAAGAAACCGTGCGATGACATTTTCAATATTTAAACTTGCTAATGTTGCTGTCAATATTGGTCTAAATGTTTACTTTGTAGGTAAACTTCATCTTGGTCCCACCGGCGCATTTTATGCTTTTATCATAACTTCAGCCCTTACTCTGGTATCTCTCACAGGCTTATTGTACCGTGAAATCAGGGTAAACTGGTCCTGGCAGAAGGTAAAACCGTGGCTGGAATTTGGTCTGCCAAACGTTCCTGCCATGGTTTTTGTTATGGTAATCGGGTTTTCTGATAGAAAATGGCTGGAACATTACCTCGGTCTCGAGCAGGCTGGACTCTATTCAGCCGGTTATCGTATTGGGATGCTAATGAATATGCTGGTACAAGCTTTTCGTTACGCCTGGCAGCCTTTTTTCCTTCAAACTGCTGAAGATGACGATGCGAAAGAGACGTTTTCCAGGGTGATGACTTATTTTATTGCCGTGGCGGGGTGGGTTTGGCTGGCATCTGCCTTGTTGCTTAAGGATATATTTAAGATTCATCTGCCAGGTATCGGGCCATTGATCGATGAACGCTACTGGCAAGGGCTGGACGTTTTTCCGGTAATCATGCTCGGACATATTTTTGCCGGCGTATATGCAAACCTGATGGTAGGTGTGTATATCGAAAAGAAAACAAAAGTTATCCCCTTGATCGTCGGGGTTTCTGCACTGGTAAATATCATTGGAAACTGGCTCCTGATTCCACATTATGGTTATTGGGCTTCTGCCTGGATAATGGTGCTGAGTAATGCAATAGTGACTATTCTAATGTATGTATATATTATTAAACGATATCCGGTAAAGTATGAATGGGATAGAATGATAAGGATTTGCATTACAGTTTTTGTTGCATGGGGATTCAGCGTAGTTATCAGCGATGCATTTTCGCTTACCGGTGTAATCCTCTGGATTCTTAATACTGGAATTGTACTTTGTACTCCATTGATATGGTGGGGCTATGTCTTGACTTCCGACGAAAAAAACGGATTGTACCGGTACCTGCAAAGAAGAAAGAGTTAATCTGACAATGAAAACAAATAATCGCTGGCAAAGAGCACAAAAATATGAGAGAAAATGGTGGTCAAATGCCGAAAACGAGTTCGATTTCGAATACCTGGAGTATTATGCCGGAGAACTTGTAAAGGACCTCGATGGAATAATCGACATAAATGAAAATACGAGAACTCTTGAAGTCGGCAGCGGTCCCGCAGGGATAATCACTCATCTTCCCGGTAACTTACGTTGCGCTATCGATCCACTTGAATCATATTTCGCCGGAATACCCCTTTTCAGGGAATCCCGTGATGAAAATGTCGAATACTTTACCGCGCAAGGTGAAAGCCTGCCTTTTGATAAAGACACATTCAACCTGGTGATAATGGATAATGTCCTTGATCACTGCCAAAACCCTGAAAAAGTTATGAATGAAGTCATCAGGGTTATGAGAACCAACGGAATATTATATCTTCGCCAACATGTTTTCTCAGCATGGGGAATCCAGTTAAGAAAAACAATTGAACGCTTCGAAATTGATCAAGGGCATCCCTACTCTTTTAAGAAATCGACGCTTAAAGATTTATTTGCAGCGTCAAACTTGAAGACGATATCTGTGAACCGCTCCGGATTCTTCACACACTGGCGATATGACCTGCTTTCAGGTACACTTAAGGGTTTAGCAAAAGCGCTCTGCCTGGTTAATTGGGATACGGTTCTTTACGTGCTGAGGAAGTAACTCCATCTTGATGAAATGGAGTCTAAATCACTGTCATAAATCATTTGTGACGCAGTTGGTTAAAGTTTTGATCTTCTTTATATCGCTCCAAAAGAGAGAATAATTGTACTTATTCCCAACCACGCTCTGGATTATAAATCTCTACCCTCTTTCCAAAATCTGTAAAACGATATTCGACCGGACGAGAATAAAATACATCAAATACCAAGTCACCGGTCTTCAAGTTGTAAAGCTGCATACTGTGATTAACATACTTATTATGAATCTTTCCCTTAAGATTCAGAGGAATCCGGTTCCGAACTTCCATATAAAGAATTCCATTTTCTACTACGAAAGTGATATTTCCCTTGATAGAATCCGGGGTAATCAACTCTTCATTATTATAAAAATCAATCACAGTAATATCATAATATCCATCAGTCCTGTTCCCATTTGTAAAATAAGCAAATTCATGCATGCCGACCTTTATCATCTGGCGGAATGGAATGTCAATATCAAGAGTATCAATAATTAAACCAAGAGTATCAACAGCAAAAAACTGCAAATATGGAAAACCTGTTCCGGGCTCTTCTTTAATCTTTTTCATAATGGGGTAATACTGTGATCCACTGATTATATGATCATGATTAAGAACTACCCATCTTTCCTTCCATACTTCGTCGCCATAAACAAAATCGTCCCATGCAAGGGTATCCCCGACATTCACTTGCAATCCAGACGGTGTAAAACGGTATTCTAATCCAGGAAAGTGATAGTGAAGATCATTGTTGTCAAGGTCCCAAATGTCTATAGCTTGGTAATGAGGTTGGTCTGTGGTTGCTTCGAGGTAATAAGAAATGCTATCCGGTGTGATATAGTTGATAATACGAAAATCATCAGCAGAAAAGTATTCCGGCACTTCTCCATACACCTCATCTTCGGTAAGATTTTTTACAAGAACATGCCTGAAATCATCGCTTCCTTTACGGAAGCCTCTTTTCGCGACAAATAATATCCCGGTGGTATCTTCAAACTCCTCATCGACAAGAGTAAATACTTCCGCAACAGGTTCGCCGGAGAGGTAATAATCTTTGTGATCAGGTCGGAAAATCTCTGTTGCGCTACTTCCAAATTCACCTTCAAGATAATCTGCCAGTTCGTCACCCAAGTTATAAATTTCAATCACTGACTTTCTTCCCGATTTTATATCCAGGCTTGATATAATCGGATCTATATATTCTTCTGTGTCCTCTACTTCCTCCTCATCTTCCTCCTCAGCATATTCGGGATCTTCAGCATACTCAGTCTCTTCTATATTTTCAGGAACATCTATAAAACCTACAACTTCAATATCCTCGTATTCATCAGCATCTTCCTCATACTCATCCTCCTCATCCTCGTACTCATCTGCATCTTCTTCATAATCATCCTCATACTCATCATCATAATCTTCATATGCTTTTGAGTATTTATTGTATTCATCTGCATTAATGAAGCCAGGGATATGATATTGAAGATCACTATTGTCAAGATCCCAGAGGTCGGTCACAAGATGTTGTGGTTCATCCACCGCGGCTTCCAGGTAGAATGAAATGCTGTCATCGGTGATAAAGTTTATAATTCTGAATTGATCAGCAGCGAAATAGCTTGGTGCCTCTTCTAATACTTCCTCATCTGTGATATTTTTGATCAGGACGTTTTCGAAATAACCAATACCCTTACGGAAAGTGCGTTTCGCCGCGAATAAAACTTCTATAGTGTCTTCATACTCCCAATTGATAAGTGTGAATATTTCCGCTATAGCTTCACCGGATTGTGATCCATCTCCAGGGTCCGGACTGAAGATTTCATTTGCGCTTTCTCCAAATTCAAATTCCAGGTACTCCGCAAGATCAGTACCCTCTTCATAATATTCATCAAATGGAGTCTGGATAACTTCAAGTTCAGAATCTATAATTAGTTGTTCAAGGTTCTCAATGTATTCTTCATCATCTTCATATTCTATATACTCTGAATCTTCTGATTCAGAAGAGTTCGTTTCTCCAATTGTCAGGTGGGGGCATAAGAGTCCAAAAAAGAGTAGGAACAGGACAACTGTAACCGTAATATTTTGTTGAAATTTTATTTCTGTAGTGAATTTGTTTGGCACTGCCTTGTCCATGATCAAATGAAAGCATCGTCTTAATGTAAAATACACTGTTCTCTATAATTTGGCAATGATGATATTACTCTAACGACCAAAAGATATCTGTTTTATCATGCAGTTAATCAGAAAAAGAGAAATATACAATCAATCATGCGGCGAACAAAGTGTTGACCGCGATGAGATGTTTCAACTAACACACTTTCAAACTTTTACATTCTCAGACTCCCATTGTTTATACGCGATTCGGGGTAATCCCGGTTTTAACTTGACCGGATAATAAATCAGCTCTATATTGAGAATGAAATATTTGCTTTTTGATAACTACAATTGTTGAAGCGCCAATTGGCTTAATCGGGAATCTCGTTAAAATCGAGAACGGCCCCCGCCACGGTAAGCGCCTACGAACGCGGCAAGATGCCACTGAAAGAACACCATCGTCCTATTTGGAACCGGGTGGGTCTTTTGGGAAGGCGACGCGGGAGAATGAAGCGCGAGTCCGGAGACCGGCTTTAGCATAATCCGAACCTTCCGGGGCGAGATTAGCGGATATAGAGGAACTTTGGTGCATAAAGCAATTTATTGCGACATCAAATCTATCCCTGTATTCAACTGATATCTTTTCCAGATTCCCTCCCGGTGGTTCTTAATCGGGAGGATTTTTCATGCGTAATATTTTTATTCTGCTGTCCCTGTTTGTTTTCATTCCATTCAGCAATGCTCAGATTGATCAACCGGGTTTGTTTGCCATACTTGGATTTAACGATCAACATCTTGTTTACATTTCACCTTCAGATTCCTTAGAAGTCATTGATTTAGGCACACTTGGTACTACTGCAAACGTCTTAAGGCTGTTTGAAGGAGAGTTGTGGGTCGTCCATTCAGGAGATTTTAGCGATGGAAGCGGCGCTGAACTGTGGCATGCTTCAGTTGAAAATGAGATATCTACCGCGATGGAAGAAAATCGAGATATCGAGTGGCAAACCATTAACCTCCCGGATTACTCGAATCCATGGGATGTCGAATATATCGATGGTTCTGTCTTTGTCTCTTTGATCGGGGAAAATGCCGTAGTAAAAATTAATCCGGAATCAGGATCAGAAATTACTCGCTGGGAGGATATGAGCGCTCCACAGGGTTTAAAATCTGATCAGAATGGATTAATTGCAGTCGCCAACTCAGGCTGGGGATTTGGCAGCACTGTTACTTTCATCAATACAGACGATGATGAAATTGATACGTCATTAGCGGTTCATGATAATCCTCAATGGATTGTTTATGATGGATCACGATTCCATATACTTTGTTCCGGCAGAAGCTGGGGTGATAACCCGGTAACTGGAAAGGTTGTTGTATTTAATACTGTTAATGACTCAAGCGATGAGATACTACTCACTTCAAATCCGGGCGAAATTACTCTTTTACAGCCTGGTGATGAACAGGAAAAAGCGGCACTTGGAGATGAATACGCGGGGGATATCTCTCATATAGCTGCTTATGATACAGAAAGTCTGCAAATAGATGAGAACATACCTCTTTACAGTGGAGGATTTTCACTCACGTCAAGTAGTATTACGGGCAATCTATACGTAGGATCAATATCCACTCCCTACAATTTACATCTTGTTGAAACCAATGAAGATGGATGGGATGAAAATATTACCCTCTTATCTACTTTCGATTCACCAATAATGGATTTATTGTATTATATTCCTGAAAATTGGAATTCTATCGTATCAAACAAAGCGGTATATTTTCCTTCACCCGAGTTGCACCCTGTTTTCCCGAATCCATTCAATTCCACTGCCAAAATAACCTTTACTCTCTCACAACGTGAATCAGTGAATCTTAATCTCTACACGATTAACGGTAGAATTGTCAACAACATGGTACAGGGTGTCCTGTCACCCGGTAGCCATGAAATTATGATTAATTCTTCAAACCTGGCATCCGGCTCATATTTTGTCAGCCTTGAGGGAAGGAATTTTTCCCAGGTCCGTCAATTAGTAGTAGTAAAATGATCAAAAATATCATTAATAACAATTCACAGGATATAAGGATGTTCAGGATAAACAGGATATTTTCTTTCTTTGCGACTTTGCGTCTTTGCGCGAGAAAGAATCTTTTTCATACAACATTATTTCTGACTTCGATATTTGTTCTTGGAATCGTTCATGCCGATCCCTGGGCTGATGCTGTTATTTCAGTAGAATTTGGTACCGGGGCGGGTTTCGGACAGGACTACTTTCCGGATAACGTACTTGGTTCACCTGATTCTCTTGCTACGTCTCATACTCCATCCTCCGATCCACAGCAACTTCTAACCCTCGGTTCGGGTGGATTAATTGTCATGGCATTCCTGGACGGTGGTATCATAAATGAGCCGGGTCCGGATTTTACAATTTTTGAGAACCCGTTCTATGCCGGCGATTCCGGTTTCAGCTACTCTGAAACCGGAATCGTTTCTGTCAGTGAGGATGGCGAAGAATGGTTTGAGTTTCCTTACGACACCCTGACCTTCGCAGGACTGGCAGGAGTCACCCCGGTAAATGGATTAGCAGATCCCCTCGATCCGGAGTTCAGCGGTGGAGATCATTTTGATCTCGATGGTGTGGGATTAGATCAAGCGCAATATATCCGAATTGTCGATTCAGAAGGATTCGTTCAGGATTCTGGACCAAGTTTTGATCTGGACGCTATAGCAGTTCTCCATGGTGAGAATGGCGAAAATACGATAGATGATAACAGGAGAAGTATATCCGATAATTTCTCTCTAAATACATTTCCCAATCCTTTTAATTCTGTTCTATCTATCGAGATAACTAATTTGATTAATGAATCATTTGAAGTCTTAATATTTAACGAACTCGGGCAGAATCTCGTTTCCAGGACTATTTCCGGTTCACAATTGACATGGGATGCCCGGCACTATTCAGCAGGAGTTTACTATCTGCAAGTTTCTACCATTGATTCAAAGTCAATGACAAAACGAATAGTACTTTTGAAATGAACTATTCAATTCTTACAGAGAAAGAGTTTAGCTTCATCAAGATTATTTTCGCTTTTCTTGTTGTCACTATTTTCCAATGCAATTCAGCAGCCACGCCACAATCCTCTCCGCCATCACTTTCAGGAAAAGTACAAGACATCGAAACAGGGCGACCGATACTAAATGCACACGTTGCAATCACTGAACTCGGGCTAATCCGAACCACTAATGAGGCAGGTTTTTTCTCCTTTGAAGGAATAATCTCCGGAAATTATACTGTTATTGTTACTCACGTCGGGTTTGAAACAGGTTCATTACCTGTAGAGATACGAGAAGGTCTGCCCGCCTATTTGCCTGTCAAGCTTAGCAAAGTCGTAATCAATTCGCCGGAAGTGACTTACAGCGAGATAAAAACAAATCGTGGTGATCATACAATAATCAATTCAAAAGCAATTTCAGAATCTGCATGGAATGACGTTGGTGATGCGATAGAAACATCTTCTGGTGTACAGATTTTTAAACAGGGTGGAATTGGAGGAAAAAAGACAGTCAGTTTGCGTGGATGCAGACCTGACCATGTAATTGTCATGGTAGATGATGCTGCATTAAACGATGGAAATGGTGATGCGGTAGATTTAGGATTACTACAACTGCAAAATGTTAATCGCATCGAAATTGTCAAAGGAATAAGTATAGATGGCGGTTTTGGGGGCTTTGGCGGTATTATCAAGATCTATACAAATGATTTTAATCCGAATTTTCCTTTTTCCAGCCGGGTAACCGGGCAAGTTCAAAGTTATTCCGGGAAACAAATCAGTGCATCTATTGAAGGTGGTAACAGCAGCACAAGAATGCGTTTTTCAGGTCAGGTGATATCTTCGGATGGCAATTTCATTTATACTGATGAGTTCGACAAATCAAAATCAAGAATAAATAATCAAGCAGAGATTCTAAACACTTCTGCAAATATTGAGAGGAATATTGGCAACAAATGGAAGTCCAATACAACTATCGCTTATAACGTTGCGCACCGGGGAAGTCCCTCCCCCCTGTTCCAGCCACCAACTCCGGAAGCAAGAAATGATGAATCATCATTAAGAATAAATTTCATTGCACGGCGAAAATTCACTATAGCAGACCTTCAGATTCAATCATTCTTTCACAAAAAGAACAGACATTTTATCAACCCCAGAATACAAACCGATCCAACAACAGGAATTACTACTATGCACGCTCCTGTCAACATTTTGGATGGCGATACTCGAACAGGCATCATTGCTGTCTATGAAAACCTGGTATTTTCATTTCGCAAATTTTATTTAACGAATGGTTTAAGTGGGGGTGTGAACCTCGAAAGCTATTTCTCTTCAAATGAACTGGATATCGTTGGAGCGTCAGACCCTATCGAGGAAAAGATATACAGGACCGCCGCATGGGTAATGGGGCACTCGGAATTAAGACAAAATGTCAACAGCTTTGAAGGAACCCTCAAAGGTTCAATCAGAGTCGATGGATTAAATGATTCTCAGACAGGGATTACATCACCCCTCGACAAAAAATATTTTCCAGAGGTTTCTTCAAAGGTCAGAGTTGCGGTTTCTCCTCAATACCCGGAAGAATACCTGGGCTGGAACTTGTATGCAGGCATTGGCAATACATTTTCACCGCCATCGTTTATCAGCTCATTCCTGGTTGAAAGTATTTTCTCTCTTGGAAATCCCGACCTGAAACCTGAACGTGCCAACGAAATAACAGCAGGATGTGATATCAACATAAGATCAAAAAGTTACTTGGTGACAACCGGGTTTTCTGTATGGCAAAGATATACACGGGATTTAATAATCTGGCGAAGGAACTTTAGAGGTCAGTACCAACCGGTCAACCTTGGGCGCGCAAGTACTGAAGGGCTTGACGTCTCGATGCAAACTACTCTTTTCGCTGAGACCATAACATTGGGAGGAACCCTGACCATTCAACGAGCGTTAAATGACGATCCTGATTCACCATATTTCAGGAACCGGATACCATTCCAACCGGATTGGTATGGGTCAGTTCAGAGCAGGGTTTTCCTGGGTAAATACAATACCGGGTTTGAATCAAGGTTTTCCGGTCAACGTTTTTCTTCCGAAAGTAACCTCGACCTTCACAGTAACGCCTCCGGCAATTTATCTCCATTCAATGTATGGAATGGATGGGTATCAAGAAAATTTCAACCTCAGAACTGGGAACTGAATGTAACCGGCAGTATCGAGAATATTTTCAACACAGAATACCAGTTGCTGGCAAATATGCCCATGCCCGGCAGAATCTGGAAAATAAGCCTTGAGATAAAAAAATGACTCTACTTGAATACAAAATAAAAGATCATAAGCGAAAATCAGCGATATTGATATTCTGCACAATATTCCTTATGTGTGGATGTGAAGAGAACTTTGAAGGGACAGTTGTTAATCAAGGTAATCTCAGCAATCACTATCTTGTTATAGCGGGAGCCAATACCCTTACTTTCCTCGACATAGAAACCGATGAGTTCCTCGATCAATCACTTGGTCCCGGCAACGCTCCAAATTGGATATTACCCGCTGGTAACAAGCTATTTGTCGTCAATAGTTTTTCAAATGATTTAAGTGTTTTTACAGCAATCGGTGATGAAATATCCTTTGTTAGAACTGTCGATCTTGGCCTTGAATACAATAGAAATCCGTTTTGTGCTGTTCTCACGGATGAGGGTCGTCTGCTTGTTACGAATTTAATGGAGAATTCGGTTACGGTTATTGATACTTCAAATTTTGAGATAATCGAGTTCTGGAATACCGGAATTTCCCCTGAGCAAATTGTAGTTGATAAAGACTTCGCCTATGTTATATGCACCGGTTATGATTTCAACCAATACACCTTCAACAATGGTGTTGTCATGGTTCATTCTTTAACCGATGGAAATATTATTGACAGCATGATAGTCGGAGTGAATGCTCAATTTGCTGCTTTCAAGGAAAATAGTGATCTTCACATAGTATGTACCGGTGATTACAGTGGGATATCCGGGAATATCCAAATATTGGGAACCAATCCCTTATCTGCTGAATTTTCATTTGAGTTCGGTTCTATTTTCCCTGGGAGAATCGACCATTCAAACTGGGGTACTTCCTATATTGCTTCCGGAGGCTGGAAAAATCAGGGACAGGTAGATGGTTTGCTTCTAAGTTATAAAACTGTAGATGATGAATTTCTGTGGAGCAGGATTTCAGTGGGACTTGGAGCTATTGATGTTGCGGTGGATGAAGAAAATGAAAGAGTATTTGTGGCATGTTTCGATAATCAGAGTATTGATGAAATAAGAGGTGACTCACTGTTCGCCAGTTACGCTCTTGATGAACCCCCTCAAGTGCTGGCGATCTGGGAAATCCCGTGACCTGAACGGCGCAGAAACTACTACTTACAGGGATGGACAGGATATACAGGATATTTTTTGGCTCTTTGCAACTTTGCGACTTTGCGTGAAATAAAAATTTTATGTTATTGATTCTTATTCATTTTCTTGTAAACATTCTTCAATAATACCCATCCCAATGCTGCACCTACAACATAATGTGGGAAATCCCACCACACGAAATGTGTCCCTATTAATGCCCACCCGAAAAAATTCTGGCGAATTGCCTGAAGAAAAGGTGGATGCCATAATTGCAGGGTTTCCAGGGAGCATGTCACAAGAAAGACAATTATTACAATTCTGAAAATGTGTTTCTTCGCTGGGAAAACAAATGAAAACAAGACTATGAAGAAGATGACATACATGACTCCCGCCCCGTAATCATTAAACCAATGGGCACCGGCTCCATCATAGAACTTCATGGCAAAACCTACAACAGTAATGATTACCAGAAACAATAATAATGTAACTCTTATGCGTTTTATCTGCATATCATACTAACCTGGACAACATAGTTGATCAGTTCCATGATTTGTTTGGAGTGCTGAAGCCATGCTTCAGCCTTATTATTGAGAAGCCCTGCTTCTCATATACGTAAGTGTGACTTTCGTACGTAAAGCACAAGCATGGCTTGTGCACTCCAAATTCAGGATAACCACTCACTTTTATCGTTCGTAATGTATCGTTCATGAACAAAGACATATCGCTTCGATCCGTTTCCAGCCCACCTTTTTCGCTGCAACTGCAAGCCTCGAAATCGTAGTCCCGGTGTGGATGACATCGTCGAACAGATATAATGTCAGATCAGGATTTTCACAAACCGCAACATTAAATGAGCCGATCAGTTTTGTTTTTCGAACATTATCAGGCAGTTTCGATTGGTGTGGACCGGTTTTAATTCTGACAGCCTGTGCAGGTTCAAAGGGTATATTCAACAAGTTGGCGGCATATTCTCCCAGCATTCCCGCAGGATTATAGCCTCTTTCCCGCCTTCGCGCCGGATGATCGGGAACCGGAATAAGAATGCCTTCCTGTGGATTGAAACCTGCATCTTTAAATCTTTTGACCATTCTTTCCGCAAGCGGTCTCGCAAGCGATGTCCTGTGTTGAAATTTATAATAATGGATGATTTTACGCATTCGTTCATCATATCGGAATGCAACCCATAACTTAGCAACTTTTTTCGGTTTCTCAACTCCACTGGATGATAGCAGGCTTCCCCAGCAAACCTCACAAATCTCACCTGTATCCAGCCTGTCATCCCGTCCGCAACATAGACAGCTCCGGGGCCACAACAAATCCGCTAAAAGACCAAAGGTTTTTTGAAGTAAGTAATTCTGCATTTCGCTTACCCCACAATTTTCCTCTTGTCTTCTTCACGTTTTGTCACTTCCAGGCTGTCAAGATATTCAAGTAACGGCACAACATATTTCCGGGTGCTGCCTAACACTTCCGATGCCTGCCCCACTGAGAAATTATCCTTACCGGAGAATTGTTCAACCAGTATTTGCATGGAATTTGTAATAACACTTTTTGCAACCACGACTCTTTCATCGAGTATTACAACTCTCCCGACCTGTTTCAAGGCTCTTAGCAACCGTCGTACCTCGTCAGTTCGCAGTTTCAACTCATCAGCGATTACAGAAGGAAGAGGGACGTTTAAGCCTGATTCTTCCACTATCTTGAAAATATTCTCAGCATCCTTAATGTCCTTTTTGTGAAGCTGTACTTTATGATCCGGCTGAGACAGCAATCCTCCTTTGAAATTAACTGTTCCATCATTTATTAGTTCATTTATTACAGCTTCAAGTATCTCATCCGCCACTTTTTCTCCAATTACCTCATTTCCCCAGGATACTTTAGACATGCCCTCCTCTTCAGGACGTTCATCATGAAATTTATTCAAAACAGGTGTAGATTTGTCTTTCCATTTGCCCCATAATTTCGAATCTATACACCATTCAGTAACATTTCCAACAATCCTGACATCGTTATCATTTACGATTTTTTCAAGGATTCCCCTGATTTTTTCTTCATCCCAGGGAAGAATTCTAAACAGGTAATCGAATTTTATCAATCCCCTCGAATTTACCAGGGATTTTACAATTTCGTTTTCATTTGAATTAAGAGATTCGAGGCGCTGTAAAAGTCTCTTGATTGATCTGCGTTTATCAGGTGGAAAGGGATCAATTATCCTCAGACCGCCAAGTGTTTCGACAGGTGAATAATGGCGCAAGACTCCACGATCACCAAACATTACAGCCATACCGGATTCAAGATGAACCCTGGCATATCCATCTGTGCCGGGAACAATTGTTTCGGCGCCAACAATCAAAAGTCTGCCAATCACTTCGCCGGTGCCAAGATGCAGCCGAACCCTCATCCTGTGTCGCACCTCCCGCGCATCCGGTAAAAGAGAAATGTGTATGTCAATAAAATTCGATTCCAGCATCTTACCCGGTGAAACGAGAACATCTCCCCTACCCGGTTCCGTATCGCCTGATAGATTTAATGCCGCCCGATCCCCGGTATAGACCCTTTCAACAGTATTCTCATGCGCTTGTAAACCTCTTACACGGAATGTTTTATCACCAGGAAACATCGTCAGGCGGTCATCGATAGAGATATCACCGCTCCACACAGTTCCTGTCACAACTCTACCGTAACCCTTGATAAGAAAACTGCGATCTACCGGCATTCTGAAGTAACCGGGATCATAGGGGATTTCAGTATTATTCAAAAGTTGATCAATCTGATTTTTTAATTCGTCTATTCCTCTTCCGGATATACTGTCAACTACTACAACCGGGGAACCCTTGAGTCGGGTTGGTTCGATCAATTCACGGACCTCTTCTACTACCAGCTCAATCCACTCATCTTCGGCTAAATCAGCTTTTGTTACCGCTATGATTCCCTGCTTTATTCCCATTGCATCTATGACAGCAAGATGCTCCCTGGTCTGCGGCATTACACCGTCATCCGCCGCTACAACAACTAATGCTGCATGCATCGCAGAAGCGCCGGCAATCATATTCTTTACCAGCCGTTCATGCCCCGGTACGTCAACAAATGCGGCATTGTCACTATAAAAAGCAAAACCGAGGTCAATTGTTATACCCCGTCGCTTTTCTTCTTCAAGACGGTCTGTGTCGGTTCCAGTCAACGCTTTTACAAGAGCTGTCTTCCCGTGATCTATATGACCTGCAGTTCCAATTACTATGTGATTTGATCTCATGTGCTCGTCCATCTTGATGCTCTTTATTTTAACTGAACTGTCTCACCTGGAAATGTATGATTAGTTCAATTCACAGGATATAAGGATATTTAGGATAAACAGGATATCTCTTGTCTTTGCCTCTTTGCGTCTTTGCGACTTTGCGTGAGAAAAATCATTCCTGCTATTGAATAACAATCTTCAGTAAAATATCGCTAATTATTCCCTTCTTTATCCAACAACCCAAAGTTTTTAAATGCCAGGAGCGCTCGATAAGTAATCCAGGGGCTCGGTTTTCCTTTTATGTCCAGATCAGCCCACATTTTACCGTTCAAACCGCCTGTCATTTTCCACATTCCATCTTTGCCGCGTTTATTCAAGAGTAGCGATAATCCATTTTCAATGATCTCGTCGTATTCAGCTCCGGCTTCACCGAGAAGTAATAGTACTTCCAGAAGATCAGAATTGTAGCTCAGTGGAAAACTGAATCTAAGCCAGCCCGCTTTCTCCCGCCTCGGCTCGGTGCGTCCCTCAGAAATCCAGGCAGGTTTTTGCTCGAGGCGTTCCTTCGATGACATTTTATAGGTCAATTCGTTCCATTCCCTGCTGTCTCTCGCGGCATAAACATACAGGTTGAACTTTTTTATCAGTTTGACAAGGTCCCGGATCATTTTATCATCTTCACCTGTCCTGTCATTTTCCGGTATTGCAAGGAACGCTTTCAGAACCTTGGGGACTGTCATAAAACATTGCGGTTGTAAAGATTGGTCTATCACCTGGCAGATAAATCCTTCTTCAGGATCAAAATGATGCATGCAACTCGCCAGTGCTGACCTGGTTATGGGGTGTGCTGCATGACCGAACCTGGATAACACTGCTGCCATATGTGCCGCCAGGCAGATAATCGGATAGCGCCAATATACCCCGTTTGAACACCCGGAAAATTTCCGACCACCTATTCCCTTCAGTTCATTAACCGATTTTGCAGTGGAAAGAAGGTATTCAACCCCCTTCCGTATCGGGGGGAGATCAGCAGGCGCTCCAAGTTCACTGAGATGGAGCAGTACCCATGAGGTACCTTCATACTTTTTATAAAACCCAAATTTATCTCCCCAGGTGCCGTCTCCATTATGGCCATTCAATGTCGCTTTTATCCAGGGTGACTCCGGAATCTTCTTTTTCGCGGCAATCAAATCGGGATCGTCTTCGGGATACTCCAACAAGTCCGCTAATACTTTAGCCCGGAGCGCAGGATCGGAAGGATCTGCCAATTGTCGAAGTAGATTCAAGTCCAGCTTTATTTTTTCAATCATACAGATAATTTAATCACTATATCCGCAAATGCAATATCTCTGAACTTTTTGTCGTCTATTTTTGAATTGGCTCTGATTTGAAACCCGGTGGCAAGCAGTAAAGTTATCCGACTCCTCTTGTGCTTTCATATCAGTCTATTGACGGATTCACCAATGCTGTAAACCGTAAACTGATGATGCGCATACAAAAAAACCCGATGATAGAACTCACCGGGTTAATATAATATAAATTGTGCCTATAAAATCATGGACTCGTACTAACAGTCCGAATATTCAGCAAACCTTTATTTCCTGGCTCCCTGGTATCCTCAATGGAAAGAGAATCTTCGTTGTGTGCATGAGAAGATTCAGCGACAGTTGTTGCCAGCTTAATTTCCTCAACTTCTCTAATAGATGTTGAATCAGTCAATTCATTTGCAATTCCAGTGGGATTTATCAAAGCAGGTAAACCGGCGTTCTGGTTCAAAGGAACAGTATTTATCATCAATAATAGCGCTCCTGTGGCAATTCCAATGCTTACGCTGGTCCATCTTGCCGATGGGTGCTCAAAAAATGAAACCGATTCATTTTTGTGATTTTGAGCGTATATCCTCATCCGGTAGGCGAAATTATCAGACGCTTGTACCTCGGGAATCTCCTGGAGAAATTGTCTGATTTCATTTCCAGTTTCAGCAAAAGCTCTGCAATGGGAGCTTTCCGCTTTGTTTTTCTCCAGTTCAGTCATCAACTCAGGCGAAAGACTATGTCTTTTCTGCCAGAGTTCTTCAAACTCATGCAAATCCATCAGCAAACACTCTTCTCAAATTATTATATAAACCTCATACAGTGTGACATAGAATGATCTTAAATTCACTTTATCAGCAACTCTTCCGTAACTGATAACATTCTATGTAATGACTTGCGCTGAATGATTATTCCTCAGCGGCTAACCATTTTTCATCCCCCGGACTACAAATGTTACGCTTTTAACCTCAATCAGGTTCCCAGCCAGATTGTCCCGGGTCTCTGAGTTTCCCCAATTTCTTTTTTAATTGTGTTCGACCCCTGTTTACTCTGGACTTAATAGTGCCCACGGGGACTCTCAAGATTTCTGCTATTTCATCGTAGGTTTTATCATTGATATCACGCAAAATTACCGCTGCACGATATGCTTTAGGGAGTTTTTCCATTTCCTCCATGACTACGCGCCTAATCTCTTCCCGCTCCGCATCATTCTCCGGATCCTGATGTTCATCAATGACGTCAACACCTTCCTCCTCCATCGATTCGCCGCCCGTCCTGATTGTAACATTTCTACGAATCTTCAGCCTTCTCAGTTCCGTTTTTGCAAGATTACCGGCAATAGTGAAAACCCAGGTGGAAAACTTGGCAACAGTTTTATATCGCCTGCGATGACGCCAGACCCTGATAAATGCTTCCTGGAGAATATCCTCTACATGCGGACCCGGTCGGACAAAACGTGAAACGAAGGTCGTCAAAGGATGTTGGTATCGGGTCACAAGTTCTTCAAAAGCCATCTCATCGTCCTGCTGTACCATCGCCATCAGTTCTTCATCAGTAATATCTTTATATTTTTTCGATTCAGGAGCCATCCGAACTCCTTTCTCGATCCAGGGCTATATAATGAATCAGGCGTATAAAAAGAGATGATGCGCTGAATGCTCGTGATTTACGGAGACGATCCAATACCCTGATCCTTCCCAAAGATTTGACAGCTACAGCGGAAGGCATGCTTTTCAGATGTCCGGATGCCATCTTCCATTGCCTTTCAGTGTTTCCAGTCCATATTCTGTTTGAATACGGTGTTCTTGATCTGTCATAGATCTGTTCTTTCCAGGCAGTCCTGAGTTTTCTTGAAATTTGAGACAGGGTAAACCCTGCCCTGTTATCTTTGTCTTTTTCAAAATCACTACTCAAAAAAGTGAAATCTCTCAATGAATCCCTCCGCCTGCCTGAGGCTGCCCTGTCAAAAAATTTCCAGATATTTACCTCTGATTCAATACCCCAAACCTGTTGCAATATATCCAGGGTTACTACCTTGCTCTCTCCAGCCAACAACGAAGCTTTCTCCAATTCAGACGATAATTCTATTAGCCGGACATCGCGCCCCTCGGTAAACATCATCAATGCTTCATCCTCAATCCGAACGTTTTTCTCTTCAGCCAGTTTTATTATCCAGCTTTCAAGTTTACGACCCTTGGGAGTATTACAATCTATGACGACTGATCCTGCAACCATTTTCTTATGCCAGGCGCTCTTGCCGGTTCCTTCAACCAACAAAAACAGCACAGTCTCCAAAGATGGGTTTTCCAAGTATTCAAGCAGATATTTTTGGGAGGAAGGACTGAGGGTTTCAGCATGTTTGACGACAACCACTCTTTTTTCGGACATCATTGGAAGCGCATTCAATGCAGATGACAATGCTTGAGGAGAAAGGTCATCACCATAGAACACGTCAACATTAAATTCGGCAGAATCATCTTGTATTATTTGAGAACGAGCTATTCGCCCAACTTCATCCAGCAGGAAGGGTTCATTGCCGTAAGCAAAATAAACCGGAGAAGTTGAGTCTTTCTCTATTTCAGTCTGAAATTTCTTTAAATCGATAGCTCTTCCCACTAATATGCCTTTCAACTAAGATAAAACAAGATACGGTATCTACAGCCGACAGCGCTATAACACCCACGTATTCATTAAATAAATTTCATGCTGCATGTTTATATTGAAGCTGGTAAAGACGGTGATAGATACCTTTCATTGCCATTAGTTCTTCATGAGTCCCCTGTTCACAGAGTTTTCCTTTATGAAGCACTAATATCCTGTCAGCTTTCTGAACTGTTGAGAGTCGATGAGCAATGATTATGGAAGTGCGTCCTTTCGATAATTTACCAATCGCATCCTGTATTAGTCTTTCAGTTTCAGGATCAATCGCACTTGTTGCTTCATCCAATATCAGGATTCGAGGATTACGGATTAATGCCCGTGCAAAGGAAAGCAATTGCCTCTGTCCACTCGAAAAGGTTGAACCGCGTTCCATCACAGGCTCATTGTATTTTTCAGGTAATGAATCAATAAATCCCTCTGCATGAACAGTTTCTGATGCAGCTTTGATCTCTTCATCGGTGAATGAATCGCCCAGCGTTATATTATCGCGTATAGTACCCGGAAAGAGGAATACATCCTGTTGAACATAACAAAGATATTTCCTTAGTTCATCCCTGCACCATGATCTTATATCTACGCCATCTACATCAATACTGCCGTCAGTGACATCATAAAACCTGCCGATAAGGTTTGCCAGGGTACTCTTACCCGCACCGGTTGCTCCTACAAGCGCAACAGTTTCCCCCGGTTCAATCTTCAGGGATAATCCATGCAGGATCTCATCGTCCTCATTATAACCGAACCGTACATTCTTGAATTCAATCGCTCCACGTATTTCATCGCAGGCTTTTACTTTTTTCGGATCTGTTATATCAGGTTCATGATCCAGTAGATTGAACACCCTTTCCGCTGACGCCATCCCTGCCTGAAAAATATTATACTTCTCAGAAAGATCACGGATTGGTCTGAAAAAACGTTCTGCATATTGAAAAAACGCTACCAGCACACCAATTGTCACGACGTCATCAAGAACAAGAATGCCACCTTTCAGCAAAATCAGGGCTGTTGACAACGCCCCGATGATTTCGATCAAAGGAAAGAAAAGGCTGAATAATGCGACTGTACGGAGATGCGCTTTTCGTGTATCAGCGTTTACCTTTGTAAACTTCTTCTCTGAGCTTGCCTGGTTATTGAACATCTGCACGATACTCATTCCGGACAAATTTTCCTGGAGGAAAGAGTTTATTGCAGCTACCTGGATACGTACTCCGCGGAACGCATCTCTCAATTTCATTCTAAATGTGAAAGTAATTAGAACGATGAAAGGAATTACGATGAAGGATATCAGCGCCAGCCTCGGACTGACCAGCAGCATTGCCACTATGATGCCAATCAGGGTGATAAGATCTCCAAAAACTACGACTATACCGCTGGAAAATATTTCACTAAGTGTCTGTACGTCACTCGTAGCACGGGTAACCAGTCGTCCCACCGGGTTTCGATCAAAGAAACGGAGAGATTGTTTTTGAATATGGGAGAATATTTGACTGCGAAGATCGAACATTACTCGTTCGCCAACCCATCCTGTAAGGATAGTTTGAACAACTTTTAAAACAGTCAGAAACAAAGCAACAATTACAAAATAGCCGGTAATTTTTATCAGACCCGGGAAATCACTCTTCATGATATGATCGTCAATTGCGATTTTTGTCAACCAGGGTCCGATCTGCTCAAGAACAGCAATACAGAGCAATACTACAACACTGATGAAGACTTTAACACGATAAGGTCGCAGATATGTTATTAACCGCTTGACAAGACTATGATCATAGACTTTTCCAAGACTTTCTTCTTCATGTATGGAGGAGTGGTTCATTCTGTATCCTCCAGTTCCTCAACTACCAGGTGTTTATGGAAGAGTTCTGCGTAGATTCCTTCTCTTTTGACAAGTTCATCATGCCTGCCGGATTCAACGATAGAACCTTCGTCGAGAACTATTATCTTCTCAGCATCACGAACGCTTGAAATCCGGTGGGTAACAATTATTGCTGTCCTGTTCTTGAGGTATTTTTTTAGATTTGAAATGATCTTTTCTTCAGTATCCGAATCAACTGCACTGAGCGCATCATCGAGAATTATAACTGGAGGTTTGCGAATTACCGCACGCGCTATGGCTACACGCTGTTTCTGTCCACCCGAAAGTGTGATACCACGTTCACCGACTTCGGTATCCAATCCGTTTGGAAATTCATTCAAATCCTGACTCAACCGGCTGATTTCAATGGCTTTTTGTATATCTGCCATTGTGTAATTATCATTACCCAGGGTGATATTCTCCCTGATCGTTGTACTGAAAAGTATCGGGTCTTGAGGAACCACACCAAAACATTCTCGTAAATCATTTAATGACAGATCATTGATATCATAATCATCGATATATATCTGCCCCTTATCTAAATCATAAAGACGTACAAGCGCTGATATTATGGTACTCTTACCTGAACCTATCCTGCCCACAATTCCAAGAGTACAGCCGGGTGATATTTCAAAACTGACATCTTCCAATGAAGGTTTCTCTGACCTGGGATATGTCAAGGTTACATTCTTGAAACTAATTCTTCCCGAGGGGTTCTTGATTTTGGAAGGATTTGGCGACCGGTACAATTCGGGCATGCGATCAAAAATTTTCATTAACCGTTTCAGTGATGCTCCACCCTGTTGAACAAGCGCTACCACCCATCCAATTGAAACTATGGGCCAGGCTAATATCATCAGGTATGTCATAAACGCTACAAAATCACCTATTCGAAGTTTTCCTTCAATTATTAATCGTCCACCAAAAAGGATGATTCCGGCAACTGCCGCACCGAATATGAGCATTATCGTCGGGAAAAAGATGCCTTGCAGAACAGTAATTTTGAAACTTTTTTTGAAATAGCTTTTATTTTTATCTTCAAAAATAGTTTCCTGATTTTTTTCCTGACGAAATGATTGGATTACGCGAATTCCGGAAAGATTTTGTTGTATCATGGAGGAAATATCTGAGAGGGCTTCCTGTGAGGCAACAGAAGCAGTATGAATTCTTTTCCCAACAACAAAAACAATTACAGCAACTACTGGAACAATCAGGAATACATACAATGAAAGACCGGGGTTGATCAACATCATCAGGGTCAAGCCAAATGCAAGCCCGAAAAAAGTATTGACCGTGTACATAAGCGCAGGACCGATAACCATTCGCACCCGTTCTATGTCGGAGGTAAGCCGTGTCATCAAATCACCAATACGGCTACGGTCATAAAACGCCGGTTCGAGACGTAAAAGATGACGGAAAAGATCACGGCGCAGATCGAATTCCATATCCCGGCTGACACCAATTACGGTTTTCCGCATCAGGAAACGGAAAAAACCGGAAATAATTGCAATCCCCACGATTATTAATGCGCTATTCCATAAATATGTCGTGCTGATATTCTCTTCGAGCCCGTTTATAGCGTCACGCATAACCCAGGGAACAGCTACTTTAAAAGCATTGGCCAACAAGATAAATACCAAACCCGAGAATATTCTGATCTGGTACGGTTTGTAATATGGAAGTAATTGACGAAATAACTGCAAGTATTGATATCCTATTAATATAATATTTTCAAAATTTGTGTAAGTTGTAATGGTACATCATAATCACTTCTATTCGCAAAGCTGACTCGCAAGACTATGGCGAGATCAGGAGAATCGCGTATATTTAAGATTCATCAAATATTCGGGAGAATTCCAAACATGTTGAAATGGTTTTCCATATTATATGGTCTGATGTCCGGTTTTATGATTTTCGGATTGAACAGGCTTAAACGCATAACGGAAGACAGGTCTGAGAAAGATCTCCCCACGTTATCTGTTGTTATAGCTGCTCGTAACGAATCTTCAAATATTCCTGAATTAATTAAATCATTGAAAAATCAGAATTATCCCGCCGACAAAGTTTCTTTCTGGCTAATTGATGATGAATCTGAAGATGATACTTACGAGGATGCAAAAGAGGCAGTTGACGGTGATAATAGATTTCATATTTTGAAAACTGATCCTGATTCTGCTGTTCTCAGCCCGAAAAAGAGAGCCCTCGATACTGGAATTCGACTTACTGATTCAGACTGGATAGTGACTACAGATGCTGATTGTACTCCGGATGAAGGCTGGTTAAGAGCATTTGCAAAGTTTATGCAAGCTGAAATTGGAGCTGTCGTCGGTTATGCTCCTCTCACCGGCGGGCAAGGCGTCGTGGAGTGGTTGGCTGAAGGTGAATCATGGTCTGCGGCGGCATTGGCGGCATCGGGGATTGGACTGGGATTCCCATTTAATGCTATGGGAAGAAATTTTGCATTCCGGAGAAAAATATACCTGGATTTAGGCGGCTATGGCTTTGGCGGAAAAATGGCGTCCGGAGATGATGACCTTTTTCTGCAGCATATAGCATCGAAAACAAATTGGAAAGTGGCATTTGCTTTCGATCCCGATGCGATTGTACCCTCAAAAGTTCCCGATGGAAAAAATGTTTACGAAACTAAATCACGCCATATGTCTGCCGGTCCAAAATATGCACCCGGCTGGGTAGCTGTCGGATTTGTCGGGAATCTTCTTTTTATGGGATTGGCATTAGCTACAATAAGAGGAATGATCACTGGATCCGGTTTAAGAAGCATAGGAAAAGCCTGGCAGATTAAATGGTTGTTCGATAGCCTTATGTATGGCTCAGGGATCCGCGTACTTGGTGATCCATTTCGCGGCTTCAAGGCAGTACTCGCAATGTCGGTAGCGCCCTTTGCATTTTGGGCGATTTGGCCCAAAGCATTATTCGGTACTGTTACCTGGAAAGGACGCAGTTTTGCAAGGGGACAAGTGAATAAATGAAATTAGATTTAATAACATTCGTAGTGACTGGATTTATCCACCTGCAGATTTGAAAAAATAATAATATCTATGCAAAAAAATAAATTCATACCAAGAGAATTCTTCCTGCTTGGACGAAGTACGTGGGCGACATGGCTCCTAAAAGCTTTAGTTGCTGCGGGATTACTTTTCTATCTGGTCAGGGCTATCAATTTAGCGGATATTATTGATGCAATACAAAATGCTTCTCATGGATTCCTGATCGCAGCTTTTGTTTTATCACTGGTTAACATAACAGTACAATGTCTGCGTTGGAGGCTTTTCGTAAGTACTGATGTTCCTAATATCACTTTTTTCCGCTGCCTCTCTTCATTACTCGGAGGATTTGCGATAGGTTTGATTACTCCAGGCCGTATTGGTGAAATTGGAAGGATTTTTCTTCTGAAGGTTCCTTCTCGAATTCGTCTTGCCGGTTTACACGTACTGGATAAAATGTACACTTTTGGGGCTATTGCTCTTAGCGGACCCCTACTATTATTCCTTTTCCCCGGTTTCCGTTCTGTAGTTCCGGAATCTTTAACAATGGGTATTGGCATCCTGGTCGGAATATTGCCCCTTATCTATCTTTGGTTCGCAATTGATCCACGAGTGTTGAAAAGCCTGTTTTACGGTATTCAGATTGCTTTTCGGAGTAAACCGAAAATCGCAAAAGTGATAGAAGCATTTGATGGATTGACAATTTATCACACTTCCCGCGCTCTTATCCTGACATTAATTCAGCTTGGAATTATTTTGACCCAATTTTTCCTGATCACATTATCATTTCAACCTGTCCGGTGGCTGGTTGCTGCACATACTTACAGTGTTGTTCTATTTATCAAAACTGCTTTGCCGGTTTCATTAGGATCACTGGGGATCGGTGAATGGGCGGCTGTTTCACTATATCACCGTTATGGGATTGCAGATACTACCGCCTTCAGCTCCTCACTCCTGCTGTTTGGAATGAATGTTCTTCTACCGGCATTGGTCGGTTTAATAATACTGATAAATGCACGTCCACAATCGGTAAAAAAAACGGTATCAAAAGACGGGGGTGAAACAGAGTGATCCTCTTCTACTTTTTTACCTGGTGTACAGGTTTAATTTACCTTGCATTCCTTGTCATAATGTTCTCCGGCCTGAAAAAAATGCCGCGTTCTCTTATCTCTGAGGATGATGAAGCGCTCCCGACAGTAACTATTGTTGTCGCAGCGCGCGATGAAGAAACCAGGATTGGACGGTTATTGGACAGTCTTGAAGCTCAGGATTATCCTCGAAGCAAATTTAACGTTATTGTCGTGGATGACAGGAGCCGGGATAATACTACAGACCTGGTCAAAAAACGCAAAAACGGTGGTGTTCGTTTTGCTACGCTAAAGATAAGGGACGGTGAAACACCTGTTGGACGCGCCCCCAAGAAATATGCCCTTGCCCGCGGGATTGAGAAAGCGGACGGAGAAATAATCGTCACGACAGATGCTGACTGCTGGATGAGTTCACGATGGCTGCGGGCGCTGGTTTCGCCGTTTATTGATCCGGATATTCACGGTGCAACCGGAGTCAGCAGGTTTATACGACCTGAAAACGATCCGAAGCCCTGGTGGTCGGATTATGAAAGCCTTGAACACCTGTTTTATTCTGTCGCTGCAGCGGGTGCTATCGGCGCAGGACATGTGTTTAATGCACACGGAAGCAATCTCGCCGCCCGGAGAAGTGTCTATGACAGGGTCGGCGGGTATTCAAGTAACAAAAAAGTGGTATCTGGCGATGACGTATTTCTGTTGCAAGACATTGCCGAACATGGTGGAAAGGTAGTTTTCATAGACCGCCGGGAGGGTTACGTTTACAGCCAGCCAGTCGATACTATACAAGAGTGGGTTAACCAGCGTGCAAGGTGGAGTTCGAAAGGATTTTATTATCCTCCATTCCTTCGTTATCTCGTTGTAGGTACATTTGCATTTTACACTGCTATGGTTTTGTCAATCCCACTTGCGATTATGAGAAGATTCTCGCCTGCATTGCCGGTATTTCTTATTGCATCGAAACTAATGACGGAAAGTATGTTAATGCGTCTTGGTTCTCACAGGTTTGGCGAAGACTTTTCACTTATTAAGTTCCTTATTACACAGACTTTACATTCACCAGCAATTCTCTATGCAGGTATGAGGGGTCAGTTTTTTTCTTTCACCTGGAAAGGTGACCGCTACCGGGGTGCTGGAACTTATCTTGGTAATGAAAATTCCGGAGATGATAAATGAGAAAAGGTGTGCTCAGAACTCCACGTTTTCTTGAAAAATTATTCCCCTCGATTACCTGGGGAGATCCTGACCTTGTCAAGGGACCTATTTACCTGACTTTCGATGATGGACCTCATCCCGGAGTCACCGAAGCTGTGCTGGACTGCCTTGAATCCAAAGGAGTAAAAGCTACTTTTTTTGTTCTTGGGAAACGGATTCCAAATCATACGGAACTGTTGAAACGAATTCTGTCATCAGGACATCAGGTTGGTTATCATGGAATGACACACGACAGGTGGTGGTTTACATCAGGGGAAAAACGCAAATATGAGATGGATCCGGGGCAAGTGTCCGGCATCGATACTCAATGGTTATTCAAGGATTCACAGCTCCTGTTGAGACCTCCTTTTGGGCGGTTTGATCAATTTGTAATAAGCGAAGCAAAAAAGATGAAAGCACAATTGGTGCAGTTTCGATTTGTTGTTGGTGACTGGCTGCCTGGTACGGATTATTCTACGCTAAAGAAACGCCTTATTCATGGAACTCGACCTGGTGATATCATCGTCCTCCATGATGGCAGCAGGAATGGTCATCTCCTTCCTGCTTTATTAGATGAAATGATTGATTACTGGCGCGAAAACAGCTTCACAATTGGAAATCTTAACGATCTGGTAAAGACGGGGATAACATGATTCCATTGTTGCTCGGGGCAATCTCTGGTTTGATAATGATAATAATATCTCTGGGTACTTTCCGTGTCTGGCCCCGGCAGCATACCTCCCGGCCTGTCACAATTATCGTCTGCGCACGCGACGAAGAAGACCACATATTAGACTGTCTCATGTCCCTCGCCACACAGGATTACCCTGAATCGTTGTGTAAACTGGTATTGGTTAATCATCTTTCAAACGATCAAACCGGTGAAATTATGGAAGCTTTTGCCGAATCTTCGCCGGTTCAGACCAGGGTCATTCATATTAAAGAACCTGATCCTAATATCGGCGGAAAAATCCATGCCCTTACTATCGCAATGAAGCATGTTGACACAGAATATGTCCTGATGACTGACGCTGATTGTATCGTCCCGGAGAGCTGGATCAGAACCATCGTATCTCATTTCGCACAAGACGTCGTTGCAGTTGGAAGCATGGTGTCATGTGGGCCGGATGAAAATTCTGAAGGAGGATGGATCGGACGATTACAAAATGTGGATCACAGGTATTATATGGGACTTGTTGGAGGTCTGTCAGGTCTCGCCGGTTATATGTTCGACAGAAAAAGGAAACGGCAATCCGATACCGAACAACAACCAAATATTCGATTTCGTCCGGCATTCGTTTCAGGCAATAATCTTGGTTTCCGCTTATCCGCTTACAAGAAATGCGGAGGATACGAAGCGCTTGGCTCGACATTGATAGAAGATTACGATCTTCTGGCAAGAATGAGCAGGGCAACTGGCGGATACCTGGCTTTCCCCATGGAGCCAAATGCAAAAATCCTGACACACCCCCTCCCCACACTAAAAGCGCTATGGAGACAGAAACGACGCTGGGCAATGTCAACTTCCACACCCGACACACTCAGTTATATTATCTACTTGATGCTTATTTCAAGCCGGATTGTTTTACCCTGGATGCTTATCTGGCAGCCGCTTGGAACAGTTGGCGGACTGATTCTTACCGCACTTGGTTCTACCATCGTGATTCGCAGGGTCAACAGTTTGATGGGTTGGAGAGTGCGGATGCGAGATATAATAATTCACGAATTTTTCCAAATCCTGCTTATTCATACACAGCTGCTTGCGATTATTTTCCGAATCCCAGTGGTCTGGAAAGGCGTCAAGTATTCAAAACCTTAACGAGAATGAACTGCTCCATATTAAGTCGCTAAATTGCCCAAAATTGATAAAATACATCAATAAACCTTATCAGATGATCGTCGTCAATTCACATTCGATGCATCAGAACTTGCCAGCGGCATCTACTTCATCCATGCAAATGTGCCGGGAAAGATGAATGATATTTGTAAAATAGTGCTCCTCAAATAGTTGGCGTAAATCTTGCGGATTGAGTAGTTACACCCACCAAAGCACGGTTTCTCTGGAGAAAGTGTGAATCTCATTCCAAGGGAGTGTATGACATGCGCAATTCAATTTTTCTCTTCATTCTATTTTTCCCAACATTCATTTTCGCTCAAGAAGTCGATATTATCCGCACAGGCGGAATAGGTTATTACTGGGACCCTCCAAGGCAATACAGGGACATAAGTAGTATCAAGATCTGCGGAGAGTACGCTGCTGTCCGTACAGGTTCAGGTTTGAGAATCATTAATATTTCAAATCCTCTCAATCCTGTTGATGTTGGAAATATATTTCAAGATGTGATTTGGGACTTTGAAATAAATCAAAACTACCTGGTTTACCAGTCTTTGAATCATATCCGGATTGTTGACATTTCAAATCCAGATTCTTTATCTACAGTTGGTTCAATCAGATCTCATTATGAATCCGATGATATGTATATAGAAGGTAGTTTTATTTATAAATGTGGAAGAGATGGGACATTTTCAATTCATGATATATCTGATCCAACCTCTCCGCAGCAAAGAGGGAGTCTGGATGTAGATGAGACTGGTCATAATTTAAAAGTATCAGGTGAATATGCATACTACGCTACTGACACATATCGGGATTATCAATTCAGAATAATAGATATTTCTGATCCTGATAATCCTTCCGCTGAGGGTTCTTACCAGCATAATGTCGATAGATTCAGAATATCCGACTTTGAGGTTCAAGATGATTTCGCATATATATGTTTTTATAATGAAGATCAGGTGGGTTCCGTTAGAATTGTAGATATTTCTGATCCTTCAACGCCAGAATTGGTTGGCACTTTTACTAATTTAACTTCTGAAATAGACATTTATGGAGACTATATGATCTTACGCAACATTAATTATCTATCATTAGTTGACATATCAGATCCAGGTAATCCCTTCCGAAGAAGTAATTTTGATATTGGGCTAAATCTCCGAGCATCAGATACAATGATAATCCTCAACGATTATCTAATAATTGTCTGGAGTCCATATTATATGACCATTGATATATCTGACCCAATAGAACCTCATATATCCGGAACAATAAGAATGGATAATGGTACGATTCATGATGTTAAGGTATCTGGTGATTATGCCTATATACTTGATTCTAACGTCGGTTTGAGGATTGCTGATATTACTGATGTTTCGGCGCCGTTCGAAACCGGTTACCTGGAGATTCCCGGATTTGATTCAACCAATCATGATGGCGAGCATCAAAGTCTCGATGTTTCAGGTGATTATGTGTATGTGTGTTCTGACAGAGGTTTATTTGTTATTGATGCTTCAGATAGGGAGTCTCCCATAAGAACGGGATCATTAAATATACGCTCTTCCTGTGTATCAGTATCTGGAGATTACGCTTACTGCGGTAATGATATCGTTGATATATCAGATCCCTCATCACCTGGCCGGGTTAGTACTTTTGGAGTCGGTGATGGATTTTCCGCCACAGTTGATATCAGTGTAATTGATGAATATGCTTATCTATTTACCTCAAACAGGAACTATATATATAATGTCTCTGATCCACTTAATCCTGAATTAACTACTGCCGTTGATACATATCCTCCAACTACCTTCGGCGAAGCTTCCTGGAGTTACGCTTTTACGGGCACTGAAGGAAGACGAAGTACCCACATTTATGATATTTCAGATCCTGATCAAATGATTAGAATCGGTAGCTATGTAGGATACGTCGAGGGTGGAATTGGAATTAATGACAGTGTAATCGTCGTTGGGTCAACAAATGGCGGAATGAGAATAGTAAATTTTGCACATGAATCAGGACTGTGCGTGACTGGTATCAGCATGCCTGGCTTAACGCCTGAAAACGGAGAATTGGTTGATAATTACGCTTATACCGCGGATCGTTATTATTTCAGCATATATGATATATCAGAGGGGCTTCCGGTGACGGAATCGTCAAATACTCAACTACCATCAGGATTCTCAATATCTCCAGCCTACCCAAATCCATTCAACCCCAGCACGACTATTAACATTGGATTGCCACACAGCACAGAAATCAATGTGACCGCATTCAACAGCCTGGGACAAAAAGTTGCACAATTAGCCACAGGCAGATACAGCGCCGGAAACCACAATATCATCTTCAACGCAGAAGAGCTTTCCAGCGGAATCTACTTCATCCATGCAAATGTACCAGGAAAAATGAATGAGGTCAGAAAAATTGTATTGGTAAGATAATCTTTTAAGGAGATAGAAAATGAGACGCTTTTCAACATTAGTTCTTTACATGATAATTATAAGTATTCCCATATCTGCACTATCCGATACCTTGTGGACCAGGACTTTCGGAGGTGAAGGTTTTGAATCAGGTAACAGCGTTCAAATGACAACTGATGGTGGATATATCATCGGTGGGTCAACAACTTCTTTTGGTGCTGGTGAACGCGATCTATGGTTGATAAAAACAGATTCGAATGGTGATGAGGAATGGAGCCGGACTTTCGGCGGAAGAGGACATAGTTTAGCGCGAAGCATCCAGCAGACAAATGATGGAGGTTATATAATTACTGGATACACACATTCGACCGGCACCGGATACTACGATGATCTATGGTTGATAAAAACTGATTCTACAGGAAATGAAGTATGGAACCGCACTTTCGGTGGGATCAGTGACGATCGAGGAAGTAGTGTGCAACAGACGACTGATGGTGGATATATAATTACTGGATACACTGAATCTTTCGGCAATAGAGGGGGCAATGCCTGGCTGATTAAAACTGATTCAAATGGCAATGAAGAATGGAACCGGACTTTCGGTGGTTATAGATCTGATTATGGTCGCTGCGTCCAACTGACCAATGATGGTGGATATATTATTGTTGGAGGAACTTACCCTGACGGTACCTGGAACTACGACCTTTGGTTGATTAAAACAGATTCGACGGGTAATGAAGAATGGAATCAAATTTTCGAGGGTGACGAATCAGATTTAGGATACTATGTCCAACAAACTCATGATGGTGGTTATATTCTTATAGGAAAGACATATTCTTATGGTGCCGGTTCAGGTGATGTATGGCTTATTAAAACGGATTCAACCGGAGATGAAGAGTGGAACCAGACTTTTGGCGGAGAAAGCCTGGATGAAGGCTTCAGCGTCCAACAGACAGAAGATAATGGATATATACTTACAGGAATGACCTGTTCTTTCGGGGCCGGTCATTATGATGTTTGGTTAATTCGTGTTGATAACGATGGATCTTCTTTTGGGTTACTATCACCAGAAAACGAAGCAGAGATATTTTTGGAAGAGACGTATTATGTGACTTTTTGCTGGGAATCTTTCATTGATTCCAATCATGTTGACACTGTCTATTATGACCTCCATGTAAAATCAATAGGTCATGACCTTGACACTACTGTATATGCTCCAGCTTTGACTGATACCCAGTTTACCATGACAATGTTTGAAATGACCGGCATGGAAACATGGAATGGAACTATCGATTTTGAATGGGATGTAGAAGCTGTTTCTGGTGATGACACGATAAACAGCTATAGCGACTTCAGCTTCCGGGTTTCGCCCCACGATGCAGTGATGGATAATGCACTTAGCGATATTCCGACTGAATATAATATAACTGAAGTCTATCCCAACCCATTCAATTCAACAACCACAATTTCAATTGGACTACCAGCATCATCCGAATTGAAACTCAGTGTTTATAACATTGCAGGTCAGGAAATAACAGTACTTGCGAATGAACGATATTCTCACGGCTACCATCAATTCACATTCAACGCCGATGAACTTTCAAGCGGCATCTACTTCATCCACGCCAGTGTGCCGGGAAAAATGAATGAGGTCAGAAAAATCGTATTGGTAAGATAATTTTTCAGGGAGAAATAAAATGCGGAACTTTATATTTGTTATTATTTGTATGGTGATTGTAGGCATTCCCATTTCGGTATTATCCGATACCTTGTGGACAAGGACTTTCGGTGGTGATGGTTACGACCTTGGTTGTGAAATTCATCAGACAACTGATGGTGGTTTTATAATTGTAGGAACTACTGAATCTTTTGGCGGCGGTGATTATGATGCCTGGTTGATTAAGATGGATGAGAACGGTGATGAAGAATGGAGCCAGACTTATGGTAGCGAGCATGGTGAAAAAGGTAATAGCGTCCAACAAACCTCTGATGGTGGATACATCATCGTGGGAAGTAGCCTTGTGGGCGATTATTATGGTGATAATGGATTGTTGCTGACTAAAACAGATTCATTAGGAAATGAAGAATGGTGCCGGACCTTTGACCCTGAAATTTGTAGATCGGGCAATGGTGTTCAACTAACTCAGCAAGGGGGATATCTTATAGGCGGAACAGTAGATGGCGAGAGAACTTGGGATAACGGTAGTTCGAATGATATGTGCCTTTTAAGAACAGATTCACATGGAGTTATACGATGGTCTTGGATTTACGGATATGCCGATGACGGAGAGTGGATCAATAGTATTCAAAAGACAGGAGATGGAGGGTTTATCATAGCAGGTGGAACTCAAGTATATAGGGAAGGATCCCATGGGCTACTGATCAAAACAAATGGACAAGGAGTGGTGCAATGGAATCGTAATATGACTGCGTGTCGCAGTGGCAAAAGTGCTCAACAGACAAGAGATAGGGGATACATATATACTGGTAGTACTTATGATAGTGATGTTGTGTTGGTTAAAGCTGATTCAACCGGGGAATTCATCTGGTCAGAGACTATAGGTGGTGAAGGTTTTCACTCTGGCAATGAAGTACATCAAATTAATGATGGTGGTTTTATTATCGTGGGAACTACATCTTCTTTTGGTGCAGGTGGTAACGATGTAGGGCTAATTAAAACAGATTCAACTGGCGAAGAAGAATGGAGTCAGGCATTTGGAGGAAATGATCGTGATCAAGGTATTAGCGTTAAACAGACAGATAATGGCGGGTATATAATTCTTGGGACGACCGAATCTTTTGGTGCAGGTGGTTACGATGTATGGCTGATTCGTATTGACGATGAGGTAAATGAAACTATAGAATCCACTTATTCCACACCAACAGATTATGTCCTGGAAGAAATATATCCCAACCCATTCAATTCAACAACCACAATTGCAATTGGACTACCATCACCATCCGATTTGAAACTCAGTGTTTATAACATAACAGGCCAGGAAATAGCAGTGCTTACAAATGAACGCTATTCATCTGGATACCATCAATTCACCTTCAACGCCGATGATCTTTCCAGTGGTATCTACTTCATCCACGCCAATGTGCCGGGTAAGATGAATGAGGTGAGGAAAATTGTATTGGTAAGATAATCATTTAAGGATAAACAAAATGCGTCGCTTAACATTCATCATTATCTGCATGACAATTGCCAGCATTCCCATTTCAGCTCAACCACCCGATACGTTGTGGGCACGGACTTTCGGGGGTGAAGATTCCGACCATGGCATTGAAGTCCATCAGACAATTGATGACGGATATATAATTGTTGGAGAAACCACCTCTTTCGGTGCCGGTGACAGCGATTTTTGGCTGATAAAAACTGATTCAACAGGAAATGAAGAATGGAACCGGACTTTCGGGGGCGAGAGGAGAGAATTGGTCAGGAGTGGTCAACAGACGGATGATGGTGGATATATAATTACTGGATCTACAATTACTTTCGGTACTGGTCTCTCTGATTTGTGGTTGATAAAAACTGATTCAACCGGTAATGAAGAATGGAACCGAACTTTAGGAGGAGAATATAACGATGCCGGGACGAGCGTTCAGCAGGTTAATGATGAGGGATATATAATTACTGGATATACGAGCTCTTTCGGTGCCGGTGGTCAGGACGTGTGGCTGATTAAAACAAATTCAACCGGTAACGAAGTATGGAACCAAACTTTCGGGGGAGAAGATAATGATATCGGGTGGAGCGTTCAACAGGTTCATGATGAGGGATATATAATTTTATGCCACTCTTCGTCTAATAATAACGGATTCATTGAAAATTGGTTGATCAAAACAGATTCTTCCGGAAATGAAGAGTGGACTCAAACTTTCGCATATAGAGAATATGGCACGTTCTACAGTCTTCAACATACCAATGATGGTGGATATATTATTTCTGGACAATATTCTATTGCTGTCAATGACACAACTTTTCAAACTGATGTAAGTTTACTAAAAACAGATTCAAGTGGAAATGTAGAGTGGAACCAGACTTTCGGGGGGAATAGATCTGAGTACGGCAGGAGTGTCCAACAAACAAATGATGGAGGGTATATAATTACAGGTACATCGGGTCGTCTTCATTTGTGGCTTATAAAGACAGATTCAACAGGAAATGAAAATTGGAACTGGATCTGCGATCGGTGGTATTTTAGTAGTGGCAGAAGTGTTCAACAGACCACCGATGGGGGATATATCATCGCTGGAACTGCGTATACTAATAGTACTTATATGCTGCTAATTCGTGTTGACAGCGAAGGGAATGAGGTATTTGAGTCAACAGCATCCAAACCGACTGAATTTATTCTGGAAGAAGTATATCCCAACCCTTTCAATTCAACGACAACTATTTCAGTTGCACTTCCAGTACCATCCGATTTGAAACTCAGTGTTTATAACATAACAGGTCAGGAAATAGCAGTTCTTACAAATGAACAATATTCACTCGGCTACCATCAATTCACATTCAACGCCGATGAACTTTCCAGCGGAATCTACTTCATCCACGCCAGTGTGCCGGGTAAGATGGATGAGGTTAGGAAGGTTGTGCTGGTTCGATAGAAATCATTGCCTTTTTCACTCTGTATCTCAAGCAGGTATTCAACTTTCCAAATCAGATAGTTTGTACTTTTTTTCTCAAAAAGGCACTCTAATTTATTGCCCGTGGCAATAACCTGCCTTATATTCCATTTTTAAGAAAGATACACCATTTATTTTGAATAAAGTTTATTAGGAATCGCTATGAGTCTGCTCGATACACTTGTCGTTACAACACTTCCACTTGTCCCGAAATCGATAGTACGCCGTTTTGCCGGTCCATATATCGCCGGTGAATCACTTAATGATGCTATTGAAGCCGTAAAAAAGCTTAATCGACAGGGAATATCCACTACTATTGACGTATTAGGGGAATCGGTGACGCAGCCCGAAAAAGCACAGCAGTATGTATCAAATTACCTCAAAGTCCTCGATGCTATCGACCAGCATGACCTTGATTCAAATATCTCCATTAAACCTACTCAATTCGGACTTGGGATCGATACCGATCTGTGCCGGGACAATTTTATCAAGCTGATGGATAAATTGCGCAAATATGACAATTTTGTCCGTATTGATATGGAAGACAGTCCTTTTACCACCCTCACTCTTGATCTTCATGAATCAATATCAGCAGAATATTCAAAAAGCGGTATCGTTATCCAGGCATATCTTCGCAGAACCATTAAAGACCTCGAAGAAAGATTAATTCCTGGGAAAGCAAATATAAGATTATGCAAGGGAATCTATATCGAACCCCATGATTTAGCCTACAAGGATACTGATGTAGTAAGGAAAAATTTCAATCTTCTCCTGGAAAAAGCGCTTAAAGCCGGGCTCTATGTGGGAATTGCCACGCATGATGAGATACTGGTCTGGGATGCTATGCGGATTATCGAAAAACTCGATCTATCCCCAGATCAATACGAGTTCCAGATGCTCCTCGGCGTAACTGAAAGCTTAAGACGGCAGATTGTACTTGAGGGTCACAAGATGCGGGTCTATGTCCCCTTCGGAAAAGACTGGTATGCCTATTCCACCCGCCGTCTGAAGGAAAATCCGAAGATTGCTGGGTATGTCTTCAAAGATATATTTAATTTAAAATAGATTGTTATTACTGAAAATATATTAATCCTGGCACAAAACGTTATCGGGCATTCCAGACAGCACGCTGTCAGGGCACACCGCCCATCCTTTTCATACTTGTATTCATTTCAGCAATATAATTTTTCTTGTTTCAACTTGATTTCCGGAACGGGCAGTCAAGAAATAAGTCCCGCTTGATTGTAGCATCATGTTACTGATATTAAACCTGTGGTTTCCTGCAAGGTAGCTACTGTTAGATAATCTTGTTATTCGCCTTCCGAGCAAGTCGTACAATTCCAGAGTCAACAACCCGGATTTCGCCAGGTTCACAGAAATAACAGAGCCAGGATTACCAGGATTGGGGTAAACATCAATGAAGGAATCCAAAGGCAGAATGGATATTCTTTCCTCATCTGTGCCGTTTTCACCAAGAGCGAATAGACCGTAACCGTAGCTCCAGGTCGAAACAATTCTATCATTATGGAAACATGCCATTTTGAACCTGCCAGGCATCGGATATTGTCCAATCAGTTCTGGTTCTTCCATTTCAGATATATCATAGACTTTGAGAATATCAATAATCGTATTCTCCCTGTCAATAGTTCTTGTAATAACTTTGTTATCTTCGTAATCGAGAATATTGCTCTCGGGAAGGATCAGTTCTCCCAACAATTCAGGCTCAGATGGATTTTCAAGTGAGTACATGTATCTGTTGCTGAAGAATAATCTATCATCGAAAATGACCGGATTGGACCTCGGTATCCCTGTCAGATCGAGATTTCCTACTGATTCGGGGCTGAAAGGATCTTCCAAATCGAAAATTTCGAGGTATGTCTCATTTGTATCGTAATGTACTATATAGAGAAAATCATCATAAACCATTGGTAAACTAAAAATGTCTCCATCAATATCAAGTATCGCAGCCAGATAAGGCGCATCCAAATCGGTAATATCCCATATCTTCAGGAAGCTATTATTGTTTAGGGAATCCGAAGTGCTTTCATAAACAACTTCATTACCATGTATAGTTAGAGATCTCCTGAGTGATGGTAGAAATCCTCTTTGCGATATTCCTGTTCTATCCTCGGGATCAATTGTGACCAATTGATATGCTGTGGTTAGCGTTTCAAAATCTCTCGATTCTCCATCATCGCTCCATTCAATCACCGCAATATCACTATTTGCGGTAACCACTCTTGCGATATTGTTGTCTTCTACTGGAGATTCAAGAAAGCCGGAAAAACTTAGTTCGGAACTATCAGAAAATGCAATTGCCGCGATTCGACTGTAATCGTGTACGTCCACAGGGGATTCTGACAGGATGAATTCGTCAAGCACCGCTCCCGGTCCCAAGGACACAATTGGGTTATAGCTGTTATGCTCATTCAGATTATCAGGATCAGAAATATCGAATATCGATAAGCCTCCTAAGGATGATACAAAAGATAACAAGTTATTATATTTATCGAAGTTCCAGCTGAAAGAAGACTCAAAATTCAGACTGTCAGAAATGACTGGATTGTTTATATCCTCAAGAGAAATTGAAATGATAACTCCTCTTGATCCTCCGTTACCCACAAAAACACTTCCATTATTTAGAAACACATCTCTAAAAACATGTCTATTAGGTATTGTTATTGTGCTTAATAATTCTGTTTGCTCAATGTCACTGATATCGAAGAAGCGAATATCATTTCCGTCAACAAAGGCAAGAGTTTCATTCTCGATAGCGATTTCATAATAATCTCCATAAAACTCGTCATCGAATTCCGGCATAACAATATATTCTGGATTCTCAGGATCACTGATATCCCAAACCCGAAATGCATACCTGGATAAATCCCTTAAATAGCATATAGTTATTAAGTAATCTCTCCAAACCTGGAACGAGCAATGAACCAAGTCTGTATCATCATCCTGCTCAACATTAATGACCGATAATTCTTCCATTTGTGATTCATCTGTAACTTCATATATCGTAAGCATAAAGCCCTGATCCAGTACTATTATTCTGTTTTCTATCCAGCGATGTGAGATATACGGATCATCATTCAACAAAAGAGTATCAGCGATACGCCAGATCATTTCAGGATTTGTCGGATAGGAAAAATCATAGTACGTGATGTAATCACCGACGGTGAAGGCACGATTATCGAGGACGTTCACCATCCATACGTACTCAATCCCGTCACCAACTTGCGCCACTACCTCAGGATCTGTTGTATAATCAGAAAGTACAAGCAATCCTGAGGTACCGGCAGCAACCAGAGCATAATCATCTGTCAGAGCAATGTCATAGAATCCTGCATAGAACTGGTGTCCATCAACCAGGTGCATCCCCAAACTGTCCTGGGCATACACTGGAGTAATCAAGGCAAGAAATGAAACAACAAGCAGCGCTCCTGTATACTTCTTTAAACCGTACATCGCAACCTCCTAAAAGCTTTTATCTATACCCCACCCTCATGGGCAGGAAATTGTTCTCAACTGTTAAAGGACGCACAAAATTAATATGTTACCTTTGGTGGCTTTGATCACTCAACCACATTGCGTGATTCAAGATCTCGCTAAAGCTAAAATAGAATAGCTGAATTAAGTTCGAAATTCAAACTAAAAACCTATCTATCATGTTTATCTCTGTAATTATTTCAACATCACGATTCGCCTTGTTTCCGACTGATCTTCAGATCGAGCTGTCAAGTAATAAGACCCGCTTGTGGGCAGCATTAAATCGTTAATATTAAATCTGTGATTTCCTGCCTGATAATTTTCATTTGCCAATCGCGCAATTCGTCTACCAAGTAAGTCATATAGTTCCAAAGTCAACAATCCTGATTGAGCCAAATTCACAGAGACAACTGAGCCAGGATTCGCCGGATTGGGGTAAACATCAAGGAAAGAATTGAGAGGAAGTACTGATATTTTATTTTGCCCGACAGAATTTTCGCCGAAAGCAAAGACACCATATCCCAGGCCCCAGGAGGCGAGAATCCGATCACCATCAAGATGTCCCAAACTAGGCCAGCCTTGAACCGGGTAACAGGCAATCAGTTCAGGATTTTCTATATCCGAAATATCATAAACCTGGTAATATTTCAGCGCAGCTTCACGTCCTGGATCATAACCCAGAAGGAGCTTGTTATCGTGATAATCCAGGATGTCGTAATTGTAATGGTAAAAATGTGTCGAATTTAAAGGCATCGGATCTTCAGGATCTGCAAGGGAATAAATGATATAGGAACTGGAACCTTTGAAGAATATCAGATCTTCGATAATAATTGACTCTCGCAAATACCACGGATCAAGAGTCATGTCGACAAGTATTTCCGGAGCGAAAGGATTATCCAGTGAATAAATCGCCAGGGATCTGTCCATCGCCTCATAATCAATGAGAAGATATAAATAATCTTCATATACCATCGGTCTTGCGATAATATCGCCGTCAATGTTGAGAACATTGGTCATTACCGGCGCGTCAAGGTCGGTAATATCCCAGATTTTCAGGTACGGATGTCTATGGCTTGTATCCTGACCGGCTTCGTAAATTGCCTCGTCACTGTAAATGGCAAGCCAGTCGTCAAGTGCCGGAAGCTCACCGCGAAAGACAATGTCCAGGTTGTCATTCGGGTCGATTGTCGCCAGTTGAAACTGATAGTCCAGCGTTTCAAAACCACCGTCGTCGTTATTCCAGTCAGACCACTGAAACACAAGGATATCATCTTTGTAAGGATTAATACCATAATGGTCGAATCCTTCTCTTTCTGGATTAAAAGAACCTATATTCTCAAGCTCATTCCTGCCGGAAAAGTCGAAACGCATGTACTCCCGTTCGTAAAATCCATACGACATAATTAATAGATCGCCAAGGTTCCTTAAGCCATACCAGCGTTCAAAAGGTTCAAATCTGCATATTTCTCCAAAATTATCCGGATCGGTAATGTCGCAGCTTTGCAACCCGAAGAAATCTGCGAAAACCAGGGTAGAAGTTGTAACATCAAAGCCACATTCTCCACCACATCCTCTTACCAGCGTTTCGCTGATTTCAGGATTATTTAAGTCTTCAAGCGATATCGATTTGATATGACGATTATAATTCGTGAAAACAAAAACACGATCATCCAGGAAATTCATTTCGTTATGAGAAGAACCGAAACCACTAATGGTAATTCTGCTAAACAGCTCTGGGGATTCAAGGGATTCGATATTAAAGAAGTAAATTGTTTCATAAGTACCCAAAACCATCAATTCACCGTTGACGTTTATTTCAAACGGATCGATGCTATCCATCTCTTCCATTACTGTAGATACAATCTGTTCCGGATTTTCCGGATCGGTCAAATTCCAGACTCGGAATGTTGGGTGATAGTACTCGATGTCGCATACCGCAATCAGGTAATTATCCTTTATTTGACATGATAAGCGATAACCGAATTGATTATCGTCTCTTTTTGAGATACTCGAAAGTTCCTCGGATTGTGATTCATCGTTTATCTCGCGAATAATAATCTCGTACATACCATCATTCACGATCAGGTTATCCTTCCAGACAGACCATTCATTGTACAATTCAGTATTATTGTCGATTTGCCAGATAATTTCCGGATCAGTGGGATTGGAAATATCGTAGTAGGTGAGATAGGAGCCGGTTGTCAAAGCACGGTCACCCTGTATTTTTACAGTCGAGACGATTTCAATCCGCTCGCCGACCTGAGCAACAATTTCCGGTTCTCCGGCTGGATCGTAAACAACCAGCAATCCCGACGATCCTGCCGCAATCAGGGCGTAATCGCCTGCGAGCGCAACGTCGTAAAAATTGTCAATCGACTGGAGTCCATCGAGTAGGGACGTTCCCAAACTATCCTGGGCATACACCTGCGCAATCAACGCAAGAAATGCTACAACAAGCAGTGCTCTTCGATACTTCTTTAAACCGTACATCGCAACCTCCGAAAACTTTTATCTATACCCCACCTTCATTGGCAGGAAATTGTTCTCATCTGTTAAAGGATGCATAGAATTAGTATGATACTCTTGCGGGCTTTGCTCACTTAGCGACTTTGCGTGAAATAAGTTCTCGCTAACGATAATCAAAATAGCCAGATTAAATTAGAAATTTAGACAAAACCCTGCCCTACAAAAATCGTTATATTTATTTTAATAATAACATCTTATTAGATGCTGAGAAACTCCCACTGTTTAACTCACAAAAATAAACTCCTGAAGCCAGATCGTCCATTACGAGAGGGACTGAATATGCACCGCTCGCAAGTGTCCCTAACTGTCGATTGAGTACTTCACGTCCAGCTATGTTATAAACCCTTAAAGCAGTATCCCCGGCTGACGCGATACTGAAACTAACATTGGTGACACCGTTGAACGGGTTCGGGTAATTCGGATGAAGTGCATAAGATAGCGGTACTGTCTCATTGCTGCTGACCGATGAATAATTCTCATCCACATATAAATCTGCTACAAGATCGACACGGTGGCGATTCACTACTCTATTGTCATTACTGAAGACAACATACCAGGCTCCATCCTCCGGAAGTGTGAAATCGACATTTCCACCATTTTCGTTTACATCAAACTCAGTATAGGCTTCGAATTCATCTCCATCGAAGTATAGTTCATAGTTCTCTTCATCGCATACGAAGACATCCACTGATGCACCATCACCAATTTCAGAGACAAAATTGGAATTACTGAAAATAATTCCGGTTGTGACTTCATTACCAAATTCATAAGAAAGATCAAGATGGAAATTCTCGGACGGTTCCTGTGGTAATTCAGCTTCTTCAAATGTCAGTGTAGGAACAGATTCTTCATAATTATATGTCCATTCGTATTCAACTTCTGTATCACTGTCCTCAACAACGAGTACTCCTGCATTCTGGTTGTTCGGATGACGACCCAGTGGACCTGAAATTGCGAGATAAATGTTCCGTCCGCCACCAATAGAAAATTCGACATTTCCATCGGAATCCGTATATCCGCATGTAGCGAACTGCATTCCTCCATACAGGTAATCACTTATCATCTTAACCTTGACGCCATCAACCGGGTTATCCTCAGCATCGAGAATTTGCACCGCAAGATTTGTTGTCTCGGTGTGATACCTTTGCGTAACAGTCCAGACAGTACCGTCTGACACCCAGTTGAACACTGCCGGAAAATGTTTACCCCAGCCCTGGTATGCCAGGGGATTATTGACATAACCATTAACAGGCTCCCATTGCTGCCATTCGGTTCCGGTGAAAAACTCGTTCCAGACATGGTCTTCCGAAAAAGAACAAGTTCCCAATGCCGGAATAAGTGCAGCTCTTGCGGCGGCGGCGGTTATATCCTGATGTTCGCCGCAACGTCCCAGGTGTAGTCCATAGATCCGGACAGGCTGTATTGGACGTTCCTGTCCTGATCCAAATTCCATGATATCCTGGATCCAGCGTGTGACTAATCCGACTGCTCCATTTTCTTCAGTATTGTTATTGTTCATATTACCATACATTATCCCGCAGTCTTCCAGCATATCCCGCAAAGAAGTATAATCTTCATCCGCTTCATTCAGGAAGTAATCCCGCCAGAATTTTCCTTCAGGTGGATCAGTAGCCTGCCCTGTGGCAGGATTGATATATCGAGGAGCTTCATCGGAAATCCTTGGATGAACAACGTACATGTAGTATATGTCCCGGTCGATTTCGATAGAAGTAGTATCACCCTCAGGAGTTACGACTGAGTATTCTGCCGTTGACCAGTAATCACCATCCTCAACTGTACCGTAATCATTGATTTGTACGTAATCGAGATATTCATCAGAAGCGTAAACATCTTCAGCATTATCAGCTATCAAGCCCAAGTCCCAAGCCATATCTCCGGTTATTATAAGCTGAGGGGAAAGATGAGCCACGGTATATGCTACTTCATCGACATAAGGTTCTTCGGCGTTGAGTATTACATCAGCAGCTTCTTCCTGGAGAAAATCCCAAAAACCATATTCAATTAGATTATCGATAAGATCGTTACGCATCCATTCAGGAGCACGTTCGATAGCTTCCCAGCAATTGTCACTCAAAATACTGTCAGCGCGTAATTCTTCAATGCTCCCCGCCTGGAGATCGAGTCGAAGTGCATAATGTCCCTCTGCAGGAACACTGACAGAGGATGAGACCGACTCCAATAAAATCCAGCCGTCCAGGTTGAAAGGTTCATAAGAAGGATAAGTATCCGCAGGGAGAGCATTTGACCGGCTTAGTAATTTACTCCCCGGTGTAATTATTTTTGCCAGGTCAACTTCAGCAACAGTGTATAATTTATGTATCTCTTCACCGGTAATACCGGTTGTTTCGCGGGACTCATTCCCGGTTACAACTGAAAAACCGGCGATAAACAGAAGAATTAAAACAACATTGACAAACCGTAACATACTTCCTCCCTGACAATTAAGAGAATATAAAGCACTGCGCTCCTTTGAAATAATGTACAAAGATAATCGGGGTGTTGTACATAGGGAATGAATGTGTTGAATGGTTGTCAAATATCTTGTGCATCCCTGTATCCTGTGAATATCTCCCTCGATTGGATTCGCCGGAACGCATTATAGTATATACTGGTTATCGAAATATTGTCCCATGTATTCAATACGGTATCTATTGATAAACCGGGACATCGAGCTGTCCTGGGCACCCAAAATGAGATATTATTTTCAAGTGTAGCAATAAAGCCGGCATACAAAAATAATGGCGATGACAAAATCGTCACCGCCAAAAAAATGAAAACCAGATGTTCAAATTCTATTGAGCTTCTTACTTCATAATTATCATCTTCTTGATATCATTCAAAGGTCCCGCCTCAAAACGGAGGAAGTACATTCCACTTGCCATGTCAGCGCCATTGAAAGTCAGTGAGTGAAAACCTGCGGTCATTGGTCGATTGGCAAGTTCGGCTACTTCCTGTCCAAGGATATTGAATACCCTTGCATTTACCATCACGTTTTCCTTCAGGGAGAATCTGATGGAAGTAGTCGGATTGAATGGATTTGGATAGACATCACCAAGATTCCACTCAAGGGGTTGAACTGTCAACTCATCAATGTCAACCTCATCCTCTGTGTCCATTGTGATTACGACTACTTCGTTATCCTCGGTGCAGGCATTATGCTCATAATAAACCCAGCAGGAATATTGCAATCCTCTCGGTAAACCGGTCGAGCGTATCCTGACACTTATATCAGTAGAATCGCCTGGATCGAGGGAGCCGCCTGGATTCAACAATTCCGCCCAGGCAGTGTAGTCACTGATTTCCCATACTTTCAGGCTATCGTGTGCGCCATTATCAAGTACACTGACGAGTGTCCAGTAATTGGGATCCCATAGATAGGTTATATCCGCCCCGGTCGGAACCATGTTTCCTTCGGGATCATCGAATGTTGCTACTACCTGACTCTCCCCCGTTTCCGCATCCATCCGCACAATTCTTGTTTCTTCAACCCCAGTAGCACGACAGAAAAAATACAGCTTGAAACCGTTTGGATCTTCAGCATACCAACCGGCGCCGCGAGGACTGAAATCCTGAACCACTTGCATGAAAGCATCACCGTTTCGATTTATAGCGTAAACGTCACTCGTAATATCTCCCATCCAGAAGAGGTCATGTATATCATCATAAACCAAGTACTTCGCCTGTAAGATTGGAGCCGTGATTGTATCACTAACCGCAGCTTCCTCAGATTCAAAGTCAATATCCATCTGGTAAAGAATTCCATTGTCAACACCGTAAAAATATTGACCGTCAGATGTCATGGCGAAAATACCCTGGGCAGTGCGATCGTCCTCTGGAACAGGTTGATCAATAGTAGATGCTAATACGCCAAGACTATCATAGATATAGAAGAAGTTTGGACCAACAGGGTCAAAATTGTTTGATCCGCTCACAATGAAATGATTCTTGAAAAACACAACTCCCCTGTTACGGCTTTCTTCTTCAGTCAACTCAAAAGTAAGCAGTTCATCCCATCGATCATCAAGTTCGTTTTCGCCATTATTATCGCCGTGCCTGTTATTCAGCGCGTCTTCCGAAAATTCGATACTGGATGAAAAATCAAGAGGTCCATTTCCGTAATTAGCAACTGTCATGGTTACAATATGCTGAGTATCTGCCGGAACAAATTCAATAATCTCCTCAGGATCAAGGCTGAACAGTGGATAAATCATCTCATAATCAGCCTCTGCCACTTCATTCGGCATAACTTCTATGTTTTCACGCAGTCCCGGATTGAAACACTCTGCTACTAATTCAATCCCGAATACACCCTCAAGCAAGCCGTCAAACCTGTAGTACCCCTCATCATCGGTGTATGTGCTGAGAAAACCGTTGGTCATTTGCACCAAGATATCGGGCAAAGGATCTCCGCTCTCAAGGTCAGTTACAGTACCCTCGATTGAACCGGATGGAACACTGTAATCTGTAGTAAACAAAATCGCTCTTTCGTCTTCAATACCTGCTGAACCGGGATATTCTTCACCATAGAAACTGAATAAAATTCCGTCACTTTGAGTTCCATTTTCAATCCCGACTGTATAACCCGGAACATTGTATTGTGTAGTAGTAGTGATAGTTATATTGCCGTCGTACTGGAACAATATTTCAGCATCTCCAGTACGTGTAGGTCTTTCGTTCTGAGTGTAGAAAATCACCTCAAATGTACCCTCACCACCGCTTGAACCCCGTATCTTGTACCACTCGACTATAAATCTGCCATTCGGTTGATCGTAGTAATAGCAAATCCTGCAGTTACCGCCGGTACGAAGCTCGTCCCAGTAAGGCGCTACCATGTTATCGGGACCGAGTGCAGATGGTATAGTCCAGTTCCTGGCAAGAGAAACGTCTCTCTGGTTCCCGAAAGCCACCATTCCATTCCCCATAACAGTAAGTTCATCGAACTCGTTGCCGTAGTATTGGATGTCAAATGGAAGGTCTATCCTGATTGCTTCGTCATCATTCTCTGAAGTATCATTGATATTCAAAACTGTACCGTTATAATCGTTATTCTGGGCGTAGGGATTAATTTCTACCCATTCGAATTCCGGAGCATGGTCTTCGAAATCGGTGTCACTGTCTTCGAATGCATAATAACCGTACCTGTCAGGTCCGCAGGGATCACCCTCACTTTTTGAACCGAGTACAATTGAAAAGCAAGTAGTATCTACATAACCTTCTTCGGTTTCTATCACCACGTAAGCCCGTGCGACATGTCCAGGAATCGTTGCCTCATGTGCAGCAATAGTGAAAGATGTTCCGTTATATTCACCTACGTTCATCGCATCGTACTCAGCATCTCCCTCGACAATATCCATGTAGGGATCCAAGGTTCTCAGCAATGCCGTTGAAGAACCAACGTTAATAGTTCCAACGTTCATCAGTTCGACAATTATATCATCTTCTTCTCCAGGATCAATCTGGTTTGCACCATTTATATTATACATGGCAAATAGCGGAGCATTAACAGAAACCTGTAGAGTTCCAGTATAATCATCAGCTTCAGTTGAGAATTCAACATCAAAGTTCAGGTTCCAGTTTTTCTGTGCTTCGATATCAATATTTACCAGGATTACTCCTTGTCCCTCGCTCGATGCACCTGCTTCAAGGTTTCCGTAGTCTATATCACCATCTATGTCCAATACCCAGGGTTCATTGCTATCAAGCGTAACTGAAACATCAGTTTCATCATCATTCCCAAAATTTTTGGCGGTAATTTCGAGTCCGATAGTCTCCCCGGCATCTGCCTTTCCATTGTCGTTGCCTATTGTTCCACGGGTGCCGTCATCAATAATTGTAACGTCAGCGTAGCTTACCCTTGCATCCGGTGAAACAACGCTGATTTCGGTTTGATCAGGCGCAAAGTGTTGTTTACTGACTGTCAGGATAGCATCTCCGGTATAGGCGAATGGTACATGAAGTGTCAACTCGCCATCTTGGTCCGTTTTTCCTTTGACAACTATATCTTCGTTATCATCAACCTTGTACAATGTCACCCAGGCATCCGGTAGTGGATCACGGTCTGCTTCAACGGTAATCGAGTAAGAATTTTCTCCCAGTTCAATGCGGTTTGCAGCGGTTACATCCAGTTCCAGCGGTGTCCCGGTCCAAACCCAAACAGTCGGATCACCCATCAGGTTATACCAATCAAGAAACTGATTCAATCGACCGTCATTGTTCCCGGCGAAATTGTTCCAGCCATTTACCTTGCCGCCTAAAATTATATCCCCCAACGCCAAAACTCGTAATTGGAGTATTGCCCAGAGAGATCCTCCACCGATACAGTTATTAAATTCGACGCTTGTGCCGGATGTAGCCATTCCTATCGCTCCAATTGCCCCGCGTGCTGAATTAGGAGTTCCTGCCCTCATATACCCTTCATTATTTCCATTCCCGGATACCCAGTTGCCAGTCCCGCAGGTGATATCTATTACGAACGGAGTCATATTAGTATTGGTTAAGTTTATAGATGAATTGTATGGGATTCCCGTACCGAGGTATCCACGGTCAAAATAAAGGCTGAGTCCACTATTAATGGCTGTAATACTTCGACTCCTAACATTTCCAATACCGTACGGCGATGAATAAGCTGAATCTACTCTCGTATAGCCAATGTTGAGCATACATCTTCGTGCATATCTCATCAGCATTACTTTAGAAACTCCCGCACCGGTATTGGATCTGGCTACCATACCTCTTCGATACCAGGCTGTATTGTCAAAATCTATATCTCTTTCATAGGTTAAAACCTTGTTTACATAGGTATTTAACATATTGGCGCTGGTTACGGATATCCGCCCCACACCTACATCCGACAGTTGATCATTACCGGCAAGCAGGCTGTATGGATGATCACCATATTGAGTTGCCGCAGGGACTGATATTCCACCTGAAGCATCTCCAATGAACACTACATAATCAAACTTGGGAGAAGATGTTGTAAAACGTTCTGTCAACGCGCTTCTTATCCCATTGGCGTTAAAATTGTCAACATCATCATCTGTGAGAAATTCTAAATCCCATCCCCTTTGTCTTTTCCACTCAATCCAGGGTGCCAATGCTTCCCATATTACATCATTGTTCTCCATTACAACCACTACGTTGCCGTGGTAAACTTCATATTCGTCCAGTTCATTTTCATCCCAGTCAAGCATCAACCTGTACCAGGGTAAAAATGCTTCACTAATTGCAGTCGGAACGGTTGGAATAGTATTACGGTCATCAACCCCTTCGAAACGAACATTTACCTGGATATTGTTATAAACCCTGACTTCCCGCAACGCTGTATTTACTTGAACCGGGTATGTTATAAGGTTGGAAACACGGAAATCATGAAATACGGCGGGTTCACCTGCGGCAGCAAGCATCCCAGGATACCATGAATTTTCATCAAGATCAGAATTGACCTCATCAAAGAACCCGGCATCTCCATATAGTGCAGTATATTCTTCCTCGGTGAAGGTTTCGTATTCGGAATCGAGGGTTTCTACAATCACGCCGCTGCGAGGCGGTATCCGAAACATTCTCCCGACAACCGGCACAGAAGGATAGCCTTCAACTATAAGAGCGCCCCCCGATACAAATTCAGCGGTCTCTATTGCTGCGCCATCATCTTTGAATGAAGACCATGCCGGCTCTTTAATCTCAAGCGACAGCTCCATTCCATTTTCAGTAATAACGCGGTCAAGAACTTTAACCGGTAAAATATCATCTGCCGATCTCTGTTGGGTTGCACCAAAGACAAGACCAATAACAGCAAAAAATAGTACCGCAACAAGACTAACTTTCTTCATGGAATCCTCCAGCCGATTATGTTCTCAAAAGGGAATTTTCAAAATAGAATCAATTGATTTGCATGTTAGCCAACATCATGCCAGCCATGAGTATTATTGTTCAGAATCCTGTCAGATTATATTTTTTAAAAAATAATTCATATACAGAACATTAACGCATCACACTAAACTATTGTGATTTAATAACCATCACACCATCTGCTTCAATATTATTCTATTGTTAATTAATTTAGCCACAAATATACTTCCATATCAAAATAAAAAATAAGTTTTACACAAAAAGAGATGACTGATAAACGCGTGAAAATGACGCATATTCTACATGCTATGGCGCAGTATCTGCATATTTGATTTATGAATGAGGGGTGCAGGGAAATACCAACTTACTCGCGCTGGAATATAAAACTATATAAAAAAAAATAAGTTCTGAACAATACTTATATAACGCTTGGATAGTGTAGAGTCTCATCTTTCTATTAAGCAAATCATCCCATAAAATCAAGGAAGCTGGTCTATGAAACGTTTGACTTCATTGTCTCCCGGATCCAATTCCATACATCTCTGCCAATTCTGTTTTGCTTCAGCATAACGTCCTAATGCGAACAGTATCGAACCCTTCCTTTTATATCCGAGTGCGATACTGGGAACAAGGCGAAGTGCCTGGTCACATGCGTTCAATGCTGCATTGTAATTTTTCCTGAGATATTCTTTTTGAGCAGTATCAAGCCAGCGCATAGCTTCGTTAATATTCAGCAACGCCTTATTATCGCTCTCTAAATTCGATATTATTTCCTCGAGGGCTTTTACTGTAGCAGTGTCTTCAACTTCCACATGGATGTATTGCGGCTCCTTAACCCTGATCGTATCCGTCTCAATAATGACCTTCGGCTCCATATCCGGTTTTGACAGGATTGTGGATTCGAGAATACTTTGCTGCTTGTCGAAATATACATCGATTCCAAACTGATGGTGTCCCGCTGTTGAAACCACTCCACCAATTGGATACCTGAATGTGTAACCGACACGAACTTTTAAGAATTTAACCTCTTTCATTCTTTCACGTTGACCCGCTGGAGAGACACGGTAATAACCCCGTTCATATTGACGTGAATGCACATTCAAGCCGAATCCTGTTGTGATTTCATCCCTGTTTACTCCACCACGTAAATGCATAAATTGTTCAAGTATCGGAACTTCGACGCCGATTCTTGGATTGATATCTGTACTTCCTACAGCCCTATCCCGAAATTCAATATCCGCAAAAAGTGCAGCTTTGTTGAATGAGTAAACCAAGCCAAGCTGAGTCTCGCTCGGAAGAATATCTTCAACTTCTTTATCAAGCGCTTGGTTCGGTCTGTTTGCATTCCTGACAGCTAATCCAAGCATCAATCGAGGGTTGATACGCAACTGTGATCCTAAATCGATCGCAACTGTTCGTTTGTTGTATCCATAATCTCGAAAGAACGGATCGACGGCAGTGTATTTTGTTTCCTGGTAATACCTTCCTAATACGTTAAACCCCAGTCCAAAGGCGAAATGAAAATCGTTCAGTTTGAAAGCGCTTGAATAAGCCAATAGAGTTCTTTCTTCTTCGTACAACGCACCTGCAAAACGATCATATCCCAACCCTATACTTCCCCAAGTACCAATAGACAAATAACCACCGAGAGCGCCACGAGATAACCTATCGCCTTCCAAACCCCAGAACATCCGACCGTACTGTGTTTCAAAAGCTGCTCCAGTTCCCCAGGCATGAGATGCCGGATTATAAAAGAAACCCATGGGATCACCTGCGCTCGCCGTTCCTGCTCCTCCCAGTGCTGTTAATCTCTTCCCCGGCGCATCGACAAATGCCGCTTGAGTCGGATTCATAAAAACAATGAATAATAACAACAATAGACACAAATGGAAAAGAAAATTGAAATTGTTAAATCTAAAATTCATGGGCGTAAGCATCACATCACGCCATAAAGAAAGAGTAGAACAATAATTTAGTATGACGGACAGGGACGTCCGCTCTCCCGTTTCTATTATTCTTTTAGAAATTCTTTTATGTATTATAGATTGATTCATAATTGTATTTGTTATATCGTCAATTTCTTCTATCTTGCTACTGCAATAGTTCCCTGTCGAATTTTACCTTCCGCTTCCAATTGGAATATATAGAGCCCTCCCGGAACTGGTTCTCCGTTTTGGTCAAGACCATCCCACTCAGCTGGTTTACCTCTTATCGTGTCAACTTTACGTCCACGCATATCAAAAATTGACACCTCCGTGGAAGCACCACCGGGATGCCAGATCATTGTAACATCCCATACTCCGTCTCCGTTTGGAGTTATCGTAGTCGGAACCGCTTCAAGATCATTTTCAGGTGCCTCGATCCTGAAATACAATCTCTGGACACGCATTACGTTAGGCGGTCCGGCAGAATCTGAGGCTGCAATTTTAATTTCTACAAGCTGACCGGGGAATAGCCCAACATCTGCGAGCGGAAGGTTCAACCGGTATCCCAATCGTATCGAATCAGCTATAACAAAATTATCATAATTTCTTGACATTATTTTTAAGAAAAGAGAAGACATTCTGACGCCTACTCCATTATCAATCAGGTCTATATGTAGCGAGTCCGTCTCCGGAGAAATATCTTCGAGAAGCAGCGAATCTTTGGCACTTGATGCTCCACGAACTTCAATTGAATCATTGCCTATTCGGAATAGATTGATATAAGGAGGTTGTCTATCCGGAATAATGTTGACAGTATAGTTTTTGTCAGCGAAGTTCCTTCCTGCCGAAAGATCTTCTATATGAATGGAAATATCTAAAGTATCCCAAATTGTCCAACCCTCCTCCGGTGGTCTATACCACACCCGCCAACCCTCCGGCGCTGCTTTTTTAATCACCTCTTCTGATCGGTCTATTCCATCCACAATGAACAAAATCGAAGCAGTATCTATTCCAGCCATTTGATCGAGGGCATAAAACTCTATGAACCTGTTGGAAGTTATTGAGGAATCAGGCGTTGGATCGAGATTTGTTATAACCGGTGCAACATCGTCTCTCTGTACAAAAAAGGTAAAAGTTTGAGGTTCGGCTCGTCCGTTAGGAGGATCGGCAATATCACTTGCTATGACTGCAATGGTCACAGTGTCACTGTAAAAAAATGGCATCACCGGTGTGACATCATAATGATAACCCAAATCGATTGCTGAATCTTTTACAACGGCCGTCCAAAGTGGTTCATCAATGAATTCGATCCGGGTATAGCCCGGATCCACCCCAGCGCCATCGTCAAGCAGATCAAAAGAAAATCCGGCATTGACAGGCCATCCGGTTGTAGAATCCCCTGGAGTAATATTTGCTAGGAATGGAGGTTCACGATCATCACTAAGAGTGATAAAAGAATATTCTTCCTGCATTATATTGGGAACTACCGCTTCATCATGCGCCCATACTGTCACGTTGACAGTATCGGAATGTGAGAATAACCCTGGAGGATTATACCGGATTGCATACCCTCTGTCCACTTCCTCGGAGAAGATTGATGTTTTCGGAATAAATTCATCCCTGATAAAAAGGAAAATCGAATCGAGTTCCACACCCACGCCATTGTCAAGCACCTGCAATGTTATATCAGCCCCTCGTGATACCCTGGATTGATCAGGATAAGGACTTAGATTTGCTAAATATGGTGGATCCTCATCAGGTTGAGTTATAAGATTGTAAACAAGAACGGCCTCATTCGGAGGCTGCTCCCTGTCTGAAACTCCAAATCGAACAATCAGGGTATCTTCGTACTCAAAATAAGTCAAGGGCACATAAATGAACCTGTATCCTGCCCCGGGACTTACCGGATCTGTTCTGGCTTCAATTCTATCAGTCTGATTGACACCGTTAATTACGAGGAATGCGCTTGTGGGATTAACTCCTGTAAAATCATCGACTACTTCCCAAATTAATGAATCTGATATAGGAACTCCTTCGGCTCCCTGGGGTGGATCTATCAAAAGAAATAGGGGATCATCTTCATCGCGCAGTGTCTCAAATGTATATGTGGTGTCCAGTTCATGTCTTGCAACAGTTTTATCTCTTACATTCAGGTGCACTTCTACCACTTCATCATAAATGGTCTGTTGAATACTGTAAGTAATTTGTTTATGCAGATGGCTTGTACTGAGCCATTCCATCTCTCGATGATAGATATAATTGCCGTTAATTTCCAATACGAGGGTGGTGGAATCGATTCCTGCTGCGTTATCGAGGATGTCTATTATGATTGAGGTATTTCTCGCGGCGCCAATACTGTCCGGAGCTGGAACTGCTGATATTAATTGAGGAGGAGCTTCATCTTCTACAACATCATAAGTCCAGGTTGTATCACTCATAATATTTGGTGGATTATTTCTGTCCCTGGAAATTGCGATCAAGTTAAGTTCCTCGGGAAGATAAAAATTATCACCAGGCGTATGTGTAACGACAGCTCCACTGCTTGTCGGTAAAAATTCCAGATCTGCCGGTAATGTCTGATCAGCTTGTCTTCTGTACAGAAATGTATTTGAAGTGTCGATACCGGTACCCGTATCTAGAAGCCTGAACAAAATCTGCGTTCCGATATCTATAGTAGAACCCGGTTCAGGATAGATAAAATTGATTTGTGGAGGCGTTGTATCCCTTGCTGTGATAAAGAAATACTCGAAGGAAGGCATTATATTTGGAGAAGGTTCAGTTCTATCAGCAGCCTCAATAATAACTGTGATTGATTCTTCCGATGGAAAATCACCCTGTGGGTCAACTATTACCCGTAAATTATGGATCGTTCCGGTCAGTATCAATTCCGGATCGTCAGCAGTATATGTTTCAGATTCTATAGTAACACGGATAGAATCCTGATCCACGCCGCTTCCAACGTCAATAAGTGAGAAGGAAACATGTGAGTTTACAGGTACATCTACAGCAAAAGGTGATGGCGAAAAACCGGTTGGATTAGGCGCGCGGTCATCTCTTCCTGTCACGAATTGAAATGAATAAAAGGGAGAATGGTTTCCGGCATCATCTGCAATATGCAAACGGATATTTATAGGCACGTCGATTTCAAAAGTATCTTCCGGCACTACAGACAGACGGTAGAGACCATTGTCTGACTCATAACTTAAACCAATGTGATCAAAGTCATAATCAATATTATTGATTTGCATCCGGATAGATTCTATATCGATCCCCTCCTCATCATCCTTTGCGTAAAATCTGATCGTATCCTGACTTGATACTCCCCTTTGACCGGGGAATGGATGGAATCCATAAGCATATGGTAAACCGCCCCTCATTGCGTATGCGGCGCCTTGATAATCGCTTTCAACCGGGGCGCATCCCATAATATCAAAGATATCATCCATATCGAGGTCAGCAAGCGCAATTGAAAATCCCAGTTCATCACCAGCCCCAGCGCCGAACATCACCCTGACATCGGAACGCAATGTATCCAGATCAATAATTCCGGTTAAATTGGGATTTCCTGTGATAGCATATATTGCACCGGCATTATCCCGGCTCATGAACTGTTTCCCGTTTGCCCCGATCAACATCAATCCACTGATTCCCATAACAGAAACACCAAGAGAATCTCCTGATTCATTACCGACAAGCTTCAGACGATAATTATTCGATTGATTAAGTCCCACCCAGGGGCTGCCAGGATTCATCTCAGACCATGTCACCTGGTAAACGGCTCCCCTGCGGGCGTCACTCACTAATGCAGATGGAGCACCGATCAGAAGGCTTCTGCTTCCAGCCTCATGGAAAGAGCAAAGACTTCTTCCGATTTTATCCAGTGGGCTGGCTCCACCAATCTGCCGGTATCCCTGCAAAAGATGAACAGTGTTTGGATCCAGGTCAATGGTATCGGTTAAGCTTTCATTATTGATGAAAACATGAACTGCCCCGGCTCCGGACCGCCCCGAATAAGTTCTTCCAGGCGACGACATTATCAAGTCGCCCATGTTGTCGGAATTCAGATTGTTACCAAGAAGTTCACCACCAAACGAAATAGCGACACTAACTGCAGTACCTAACCGTTCACCCTGTTCTCCACCAAAAACTGTAACTTCAGAAGGAATATCCGCAAGCTCAATAGTATCAAACCAATTTGCTGCTCTTCCCCTGATCACATCCACTCTTCCGGCTGAATCCCGACCATAAGGATCTGCGCCGGGCGAGCCAACAACTATGTCCTGTATCTGGTTCTCGCCACTCAGGATTGTAGTTCCTATTGCCTCGCCACAACCATCCCCATCATCAGCCCCGATAATGCGTACATCGGGAGCATTCATTTGACCGGGAGGAGTTGATGTTCCAAAGATTACCCAAACTTCTCCTCTTCCATCACCAGCTCGCGGTGCTCCTATTATCAAGTCTTCCCGGCTGTCGCCATTTATATCCCCCATGACAAGGCGTATTCCAAGCTGGATGTTATCACTTCCCCTGATTATCAGGTCTGCTTCAATTGACAGATCATTATATCTAACACTGTCAACCGGGTCGAATTCTCCGAAGAACAGATAGACATCACCGGAATTATTTCTTGCGCCAGGAGCAGAGACAGCTAAATCCCAGGTGCCATCGCCATCAAAGTCACCGGTAGTCACAGCCATGCCAAGTCGATCCGTTTGACTGCCCCACCATGAAATATTACCATGCCAGGGCGCCAAATCAATTTCACCTTGCGCAAAGACGATATTACATAGCAGCAAATTACTTAAGAGAATATTACAGATAGGAAGAAAACGCCTCATTCAGAGATATCCCCTGCTGAAGTTACAGGCTGTTTTGGTTGTGTATTCCTGTCAAAGTTACTGGAGGGTTTAACAATTTTCAGTTCGACTCTTCTATTTTTCTGACGATTTTCAGGGGTGTCATTGGGGGCAACCGGATTATATTCGCCGTAGCCCATCGCCTGGAGGCGATACGGCGGGAAAGATTCCACCTCTATCAGGTATTGCACAACCGACACAGCCCTAACAGCGGATAGTTCCCAGTTGGATTTGAAACGCCAGTTATAAATTGGAATATTATCAGTATAACCTTCAACACGTATCTGTGCATCCGGACTATCAGCAATTTGATTCTTTATTTCCTCGACTGCTTCATGAAGAACTTTGTACGCCACTGGTTTCAGGTTTGCCTTCCCGAGATCGAACAATACCTTTGAAGGTAAATATATTATGACTTCCCCGGTATCACCCTGCGTTTTTTCAATGCCCTGTTCCTCAGGTTTCATCTCCTCGCCAATAGAAGGATTTATTTGTTGCTCTTGATAACGCTCAAGTGCTTCAGAAAGAAGCGGTAATTGCCCGGTGATGGAGAACGTATAAAAAAGGACAAAAAAGACCAATAAAAGTGTCATCAGGTCGCCGTATATAGTCAACCATTGATCACCCTCACCGGTTTCAGCGTGACTTGCCTGGTGCGTTCTTCGAAAACGAACAGGCAGCTTAGCCTTTTTACTTTTTTCTGCCATTATTATCTCTTCGTCTGATAGTAGGAAAGCAGTCGCTCCTGCGCTACGGAGGAGTTGGTACCTTCTGCAATATAAACAAGTGTTTCAATAATTAGTTCGCGAAGCATAATTTCATCATAATTCCAAGCTCTGATCTTAGCTGCTACCGGTCTGAATATCATAGCGCTGAATAGGACGCCATAAAAAGTAGTGATTAACGCTACAGCCATTGCACCAGGTATAGCCATGGGATCGGAAACCGATGAAAGCATTATAATTAGACCAATTAATGTCCCAAGAAGACCAAACAAAGGAGTATATGTTCCCATCACATTAAACAACCGCTCAGACATACGATACTTGGCTGCAATAGTATCCGACTCAGCTTTGAGGATTTGTGCAGCTACATCCGGCTCAAAGCCATCTTCAAGTAATTCCATGGCTTTACGTAAAAACGCCATACGATCACTGTCTTCTTCGGGTATCTCGATATTGCCCACTCCCTCAATCCTGACATGCTTGATCAATTCTACCATAATAGGAATGAGATCGTCCGTATGTGATGTCTTACCTATAAAAACCACGGGAAAAGCGCGAACGGCTGTAACAAGCTGGTCATAGTTAAAAGAAAGCATGGTGGCGCCAAGGGTGCCGCCAAATACGATTAACAATGACGATGGGCTAATAAAATCACTAATATTTCCTTTTGAATATATTGCGACGAAAACCAGACCAAAACCGAATAATAATCCGAATATTGACGTTATCTTCACTTAAAACCTCAATGTTAATTCTCGTGGAAATGCTTTAACATATCCATAAATTTTCTTTTTGCCATCCGCACCTCATCATGCGGCACTTCGGACATCATGTCAGCCTCTTCTTTCACCATCGTTGCTGCACGTTGAGAGAGTGCGGTATAGAATGCATCTTGTACTTCCTCTGAAGCTACTTTGACCAGTGTAGCGACAGAAGCCCGGGGCATACCCATAACAACTTTTTTGAGAGTCATCGGTTCGATGGATGGAATATCACTGATAAAGAATATTTTTTCGCGCACTCCGTGCGCTAATTGTTCATTCGTAGCAGCAAGATCGACGAAAATAGCTTTACCTTCCTGTTCAGCTACATTGTTGATTAGTTCTGCTATACGTTCCGATAGATCATCTACTGCCGGCATTCCAGTAATTATTTTTGACACTCTCTGTTTTAGCTCTTCGAGAATTTGCTGCAATTCACCTGGTTCGGCAGAATTAATAATATCCCATTTAGAAAGCACCGTTCTCCGAACAGCGGAATCGAGACTGCCCAATATAGCCGATGCCGATCCTGGTTTAGCAATTTGTAGCACAAAAGCGATAAATTCGGGCTCTGCATCATGAAGCATCGACTGGAGTGCCGGTGGATTAAGTTCACGCACTTGTGACAGGGTAGCGGATACTCCACTGCGATCATCACGTCCACGAATCATACGGATTGGTAATTCGCCTCCCGGCAACGACAATGTCATATCCATGTTTTCACCTCCAAACAACGGTTGCGGAAAATCGTTGTCACCTTCATTATTTGTTGCAGAATGTGATGCACTTGCTCCTCCCGAAACGGTCTGTATGGCAGTCCCTATAGCTTCAGCCATTGCCTGACCGCTTAATGGTCCACCTATTGTCGAGTCCGATTGCGGCATAACCTCTGCCTGCTTGATCCTTGGGGTACCAGACATCATCACAAAAAAGAATGCCACCAGTATAGCAAGTGCCGCAAGGCTGCCTGCAGCAATGGCAATCCCTCTCCAGCTATACAAAAACTGAACAAGCGTCAAGGGAGGATTAACAAAAGGTACCGGTTCAACGATTATCTGGTCACCGCGAGAATAATTAAGGTTTATCCAGAGAGGGATCAATTCATTTATTCTATTTATATCTTCTTCCAGAAGGTTTTCCGATACAAAAACCCTGATACTTATTCCCTGGATTTCTTTATAATTCCATCCGGAACCATCAAGTTCTCTAACATTTTCACTAATTGAAACAGGTAGTCCGGGAAGGCTCTGGCGTTGACTGTAAGTGAATCCCTCCAATTCAACCGGAAGTTTGGTCAACTTTAAATCAACCATTACCACTATCGGACCGACTAGCGGCTGTAACATATTCTCAATCCGTTCAGATACAAGTTTTTCAAGTTCTAACTCACCTGCGATCTGTGCCGGGGGTCCTTCTACATTTTCAGAGTTATTATCCTGATCAGATTGGGCATGTACACTCACTGAGAAGAAAAATAGGCTTACCAATAATAATGTTTTTCCAGGTCTGAATAGAATTCCTGGATTAATAAGCGCTGATAACACTTTCCCTCCTTTTAAAGTCACCGGTTATCCGGCTGAACTGATAAGTATTGCATAGAAATAATAACGATTTGGATTTGTAACAAAATGGTCATTTTAGTCCGCTAAAGAGTAAGTTCATTACTTTAAATATTTTATTATGAATCCCTGTCCAGAATAGTGAACAATTAATTGCTTTTACTTCTCAAAGACAATAGATGATGTCAGTTTGGTTAGAGCTATCTAATATTTTTATCGGTCAAAGGCACAATTTTATCCAACCATAAATCTTTTGCATGTTCTTGCAGCTGCATCAGAGTACCCTCATTTTTGATCACATATTTTGCCCGTTTTGCTTTTTCATCTTGCGGCAATTGCATATTGTTTCGGTTCTTCATCTCATCAATCGAAAGATTCAATCGATTTGCCGCTCTTTGAAGTGCAGTTTCAATATCGCATACTACTGTAATTACAAGATCATACCGAGAAGCGTCATTCCACTCATAGATGAGTGCCGCATCAATTACTGCAATTTTGCCGGCTGCATGAGCTATTGAAATCCTATGCTCAAGTTTTTCCCTGATGCAGGGCCAGATTTTCTTGTCAAGATCCTCACGCGCGGAGGAATCACGAAAAACTATTCGACCCAGCTCTGAGCGATCTAAAACTCCTTTTGAGAAGATGGAACTTCCAAATCTCTTGCGCAACCATTCCCTGAATTCTGACGATTGCTCTACTACCTCACGTCCTAACAGGTCTCCCTCGATGACCGGTGCGCCGAACTCCTTGAATACCCCGGATACAGTAGATTTTCCGCTGCCAATATTGCCGGTAACGCCTATTGTCATTCCAGGCTTCGAGATAATCGTATCCTCTATCTAATATTACTTATTTGAATACTTCAAGCTGCATATTGCCATAAAAACAGAATTATCTGTCATTTAAACAACAATCCGGAAGCAAATATCTCCCGGACGCTCAGGATATCTCCCCAGCCAGGACTAATAATATTAATATCAGTAATCATGGCAATAAAGGCTATCCCTAAATAATTATTCTGTATTATTGATCATTCAATTTACAGAAAAGCAATCTCAAACTCGTTATTACAATAACCCTTTCCCTACGAAACAACGCTTCAGATCGATTCCTGTTGACTGGATCAAATACGGAGTATCTATAATTCTATGGTTCTTATCTTATTTCTGTAAACCTAATGATCTGTCTTAAAACAAAATGGCTGTATTATTTTCAGGTCGTGGTATTTTAACTGGATTCTCTTCCGAGTTTAATAATCGCTTCTTCCATTATAAGATTAACTTCCAGATCATCTGGATTTGTTTCGTTCAATTTCTTGCATACATTCACCGCAAGCTCATATTTTCCTTGATCTAACAACAATTGTGCGTATGTCTTTGTTACAGGTTTGGATGCCTCGCCATCACCTTGTTTTGCCGGTACATCTTGCCTGGATTTTGTCACAGCTTTTTGATCAATATTATCAGTTTCTTCATTTGGACTACCATCAAACCATTTTTTCAAATTGAATTCCTGACCTTTGATCTCGGCGGAAGAACTGCTTAATCCTCCAACCGCCATTCTATTTTTTGATTCTTCTTTCTTTATTGGAGCAGGTCGTTCCATTGAGACTGCTACTCCTTTCTTATCTTTCAGCTCATCTGGGGCTTTGGCACGATCTTCACCAGGTTGTGATTTCTGCAGAGCTTTTTCAGGAATTTTATCTACCTTTTCAACTTTTGCCGCTTCATTTGTTATTTTGGCGGAATCTTCAGGCTCAGTATTATTGTCTTCAACAGATTTCAACTCACCAACTGGCTTTTGAATATGCTCAATATCCGGTTTTTCAACTAATTGTGGAGGACCGTTCTCTATTATCTTTTTCAGCTCCCATATATCTATAACTTTTGCCACCTCGCTGGGATTAACCCCTGCTGAAATTAGAGACTGTTTCAATCCGATAGTTTCGCTTTCTTCTGTGCCGTTGCCTCCATCAGGTTTTCCTTCATCATTTTTATTATCAATCAAAGGTGATTCATTTGAGAGATTTTCTACCGGTTTGTCTTTTTCTTCAGCATTGATAATTTTTTCCAATGCCTCGTCAGCACCAATTGCATTATATTCATTCGTCAACAACCGGTTGATTTCCTCGATTGATCTTGACAGGGATACATCAATTTCAGGTTTTGTCTCGGTCTGAGCAATATCCTGATCTCCTAGTTCTGATATTTGCGAATCTAATTGTCCTGCGGCTGAACCGCTTTCAGTAACTTCATTTATTGCAACTTGTTGTTTTTTTGCGTCTCCAAAAAGAAGGGAGATTTCATCTTGCGAAATTGGTCCTGTTTCATCTGATACTTCAGCCTTACCGTCACCAGTTTCATCTATCGGCTTCACATCTTCAGCTTTTACAGAATCCAACAAAATATCTATCTCTTCCTTTGATATCTGAGATAAATCTTCCTCAATACCTACTCCAGCAGGTTCTGATTCTGCCGATTCTTCAGGATTTTCCTCTGTTACGGATTCTAACAATGCCGCAATTTCTTCCTGGGAAAAGGGGGTGGTATCATCCTGATCAGGGTCCTGTTCCGATTCCAGATTATTCAATTCAACGTTTATATCAGTCTTTACAGGTTCGAAGAGTGCAGATATTTCATCTTCTAATGTTTGTTCAGCTTCAGGATCGGCAGGTTCAGACAGAGTATTCATCTCTTCAACCTCCGTTGATGAATCCTGACTTTCTGAAACAAATAGAGCATCAATTTTATCTGAATCATCATCTACTGATTCAGATTCTTCAGCCATAATCTTTTCATTGTCAATGAGGGTGTCAGTATCTACGTCAATAATTGGGACTTCTACGTCAATAATTGGGACTTCTACGTCCAATATCTGTTCATTTATTATATTGTCATCAACATCTTCAGTTTTTAACTCTTGTGTTTTGTGTTGTTCAGGCAGCTGATCTTCAACTCTTTCAGGCACTGGAGCATCTTCAGCTTCTGATTTGCTAAGCGCACTGCTATCTGATATACCCAGATACTCATTCAGTTCTTCTTGTGTCATGAGCGCGGGTGAGGATGTCTGTTTTGTCTCTTTTGCGTCTTCAGGTTGTTCAAGGATTGTATCAGTTTCTTCAGAAGGGTGTGAAGAAAGTAACGCATCGACTTGTGACGCCAACTCTTCAGTGTCAGTTTCCTCGTACGTCTCTTCTTCAGCATCACCAGGTTGTTCAATAACGTCTGATTGTTCAACTAATAATTCACCGACCTGAGTTTCGACACCAATCGGCTCATCCTGAGTAGAAGGAGCTTCACTTGCCTCTTCATCTTGTCCCATCTGAGTCAGTAGATCTCTCAAACCTGCTAATGCATTATACTTAACTTTTTCCGGTTCCTTGGGTTCGACTATTTCCGGTTCTTCGGGTTCAACTTCTTCAACCGGTTCCGGTTCTTCCGGTTGATCAGATTCTTCCTGAATTTTATCAAGCGGTTCATTATCAAAAACTTCATCAAAGATAATTTCATTCTCATCAGATTCTGACTTAATCAAATCGTCAAAAACGCTGTCGGTTTCAGGTTCCAGCACCTCCTGATCTTTATTCTTTGTTTCAAGAACTTCGGCTTCCGGATCAATTATGATTAGTTCTTCATCAATCGGAGGCAATATCTCCTCAGACTCTCCCTCTTCGGCAGGGGCATTGATAAGGTCAAATTCTGTCTCAGAAATATCTTTTAATTCAGGGCTTTCAATCAGATTAAACTCAGTCTCAGAAATTTCAGTTAATACAGATGATGTATCCCTCGGCAGCTCCTCCGGAAGTTCTTTTGGTAATTCCCTTGGAAGCTTTTTCGGCAGTTCTTTTGGTTTTTCTTTTTTTCGAGTTTTTTGGTAGGTTAGATCAACCTCAAATGGCTTATTCTCTATAATCTGTCTGACACTACTCAAATCAATTTTGGGAATGGCATCCCTGGGTATATCATAGCGGTCTTCAGCGATTCCTAATTCACTGGCAATTTTTTTAGCAAATGCCCCATTTGATAAAAAATCTCCCACATGCCAATCATCTGACCACTCAACGATTTCCGGGTGATTTTCACGCAATTTCGCTAAAAGTTGGTAACGTAATTTCCGTGTATTTTCATTATTCTCCGGATCCAACCTGAACAGATGGAACATTTCATTCTGCAAAGCCTCTTTGTCACCGGTCAACGTAAGTTCCGAAATATATCCGGCAACAGCACGATGATTCAACGGTTCTTTCTTCAGAGCTTTTCGCCACGCTTTAAGAGCATCATCTTTCATGTGCATGGCGGAAAGAGTTTCCGCCAGAAGAATACGCCCTGTAGTATAATCAGGATACTTTTTTACACCCAGTTCAAGACGTTTTTTCGCGGCCTTGAATTGACCCATCTCTCTTTCTATCGAAGCAATTCGAGCGAAAAGAAAGGGTTGATTTTTTTCGAGCTTTTTGTATTTCTTAAGTTGCGCTTTCAGTTTAGTTTTTTCAGCCATGACTACTCCGAGCAACTGTTAAAATCGACATTGAATAATGGTCTGAATACGGAATTTATCAATACTTTCTCACTCTGCGATATCTTGAATTACATCATTTCCAGTGGCAAGCCTGAAACTTGCCACCGCAAGCGTATGATCTATTAATGACCGTAATGCATTGACTTTATTTCTCTTCAATGATAGTTGCGCTTCTATCCACTCACGCGCATTGACCTGTCCGTTCTCAAACCTGTCTCTTGTAATATCGTATGAAAGTTCTGCTAACTCGAGTGATTTCAAGTTCGTTTTATATCGTAACTTAGTTTCTTCAACATTTCTTACAGCTTCACGAACCTCAAGAATTATATCTTTACGTTTTTCCTCTTTGTCAAATGTGCTCCGTCGCAGGGATATCTCAGATTGCTGTACAGCCGCCGAACGCCTGCCAGCGCTCCATATCGGTATAGCTAAAGATATTCCCAACCCTCTATTAATATTAAAATCATTAAATTTATTTGAGAAGCTTTCCTCCCAAACCTCTTCCCGATTGTCAAGATTATAAAATGCAGAAAGAGTGCCGCGAGGATTGTATCTCCTTTTAATATCTAAAAGCTCAAATTCCGCCAACCTCACTCCTGCGGTGGATTGACGAAGATCTACCCTGTTATTAAATGCTATTTCTATTGATTCATCGAGATCAATATCAATTTCCCGATAACCTGGTTCGCCTGTAACTTTAATTAGCAGATCAAGGTCAAGCCCAAGCAGTTTTCGGAATTGATCAAGTTGAGTTTCTATATTCGCTTGATCCCTTGTCAAGCTTGCTTCTTTTTGCAATACTTCAACTTCAAGTTGAAGGGCTTCCGACTGAGGAATCAATCCGGCTTCAAACTTTCTTCTTGTAAGTTGAGCAGTTTCCCGGCTTGCCTCCAGATCTTCAGTAGATATTAAAAGTTCCCTTTCAAGAGTTAACAAGGTATAATAAGAACTTAGGATACGAAATGCCAGTCGATTCCGTGACCATGTTCCCCCCCATTTCGCCTGGTCAAGTGATATCTTTGCCTGTTCTTCAGCAAGTTTATATTGATTGCCATTAAGTAGATCCTGAGATAACAATACCTGATAAGCCTGGCTCACTTCGTTTTCATCATATTGTAAACCAGCAATATCACGTCTGATAAGCCGTTGATATAAAGTTGAGTAAACCTGAACGTTACCCCCGGTCGGCAAAGGTTGCGTTATACCTAAGTTTCCCAGCCATTTGCTCTCTTCAAACCGGTACCAGATCCGGTCATAGTTTCCACTTGAATCATTATATATTAAATCTTCTTCATGTATCTCCTGTATGGATGGTGTTTGAAGGGAAAGATCAACTCGGGGCAGAAACCATTCAGACCGGGCTTTTCGCCAATTCAAATATGCTGATTGCTCGCTCCATTGTGCACGTAATTCATCAGGAGCCTGTTTGCCAGCTATTTGTAATGCGGTCATAAGATCAATATAGAGGGTGTCTTTTTGAGAAGAAAATGCTGTGGGTGATACAGAAAGAATCAGTATTATGATAATTAAAGCATTGACACATTTGAGCCATTGCAAGTTATTTTGACAGTATCTTTTCATTCATCTACCTGAATCTGTGCATCCATGTGGTTCAACAATTTTCTGTATTATAAACAAAGAGATACTATGGGGCTCCATTTTATTCAAATCACTCATATCGTAATGCATTAATTACATCCATTTCGGCGGCTCGTTTAGCGGGCCACCATCCAAAAAGTATTCCAACAGCAGCAGAAACACCAAAAGCAAGTGCGATTGCACCGAATCCAACAAGAGTAGTCCATCCCGCGTATTGAGTTATTATCCACGCCATCAGTGTTCCAATGATGACACCGATAATTCCTCCTATTATACTAAGCAAAGTTGCTTCCAGGAGAAATTGAAAGACAATATGGCGCCTTGATGCCCCTACCGCTCTGCGAACCCCAATTTCCCTCGTTCTTTCAAGAACATTTGCGAGCATAATGTTCATAATCCCTATTCCTCCAACGAGTAGAGATATTGATGCTATTGCTCCCATAACAATATTGAAAATTCGTTGTGTTTTCTGGCTTTGTTTCAATAATTCGATAGGGACGACCACTTCCACATCAACTGCATCCTTGTGTCTTCTGAGCAACATCCTCCCTGCGGTTGAAGCAATAGCACGAACCATTTTTTCTTTTTCTACCTGGATAACAATTTCCTGCAAAGGACTTTCACCGATTGCCAATGGTATTCGAGCCTGCATGGTTTCAAGAGGAATATATACGTCTTTGTCACTCTCACGAACTTCTATACCCTTAATACCACCTCCCCCCGGTGGTTGGATGACGCCAATAACGGTAAACCAGTTCTTCCCTGCTTTTATTCGTTTACCGACTGCTGATTCCAGTGGAAATATTTCTCTTTTCAGCATTGCTGATAAAACCGCTACAGATTTTTTCTCCCTGTTATCAGAGGATCTCAGAAATCTGCCCTCTACCAGTTTTAATTCCTGTAAATATTCATACTCAGGTTCTGTTCCGAGAAGGGTTGCTTTTATTTCAACCGGCATCCTGATCGAAGTTTCTTCCCGCCTGATTGGTACAATATGATGCACTTCGCTTATAACATCTCGAAGAGCGGTAACATCTGCATAATGTAATCGTTTTGGGTTGCGATTCAGGGTTTTCTCAATCTCTTCTTCATCAAGTTCTAACGATTTAACAATAATATTATTGACTCCTAAGAGGCGGATCGCATCCAACAGCTCTTTTTTGGCTCCAGCGCCAATAGACTGCATACTTACCACAGCCGCCACCCCGAATATAATCCCCAACATTGTGAGAAGGCTGCGCAGTTTCTGCGACAGTAGCGAATCAAGGCCTATTTTCAGGTTTTCATCAAGAGTCATATTCAGGTTTCAGTTTAAATTAGATGAAACTGTTCAGATAGATCAACCCACCATGTCATTCCTGCGAAGGCAGGAATCCAGTAACTATTTGATATTACTACACAATAGATTCCTGCCTTCGCAGGAATGACACCAAACGATACATTTTAAGAATATCAAAATCAACGTGTAATCTCTATTGTACCAAAATCATTGTCGAAGTCTTATTTCCGGTACTCTTGTTATTCCCATTATTATTTGATGATGCTGATCCATCTCCTCCCCATGATTCAGCATCAAAAGGCTTTGTTGGATCTATCAGGCAAACTATTTGTCCTTCTTCAAGACCTTCCTCAACTACTACAAAATTATTGTTACGAATTCCAAGTTTTACAACCCAGGGCTTATAGCCAGCCATCGCTTCACGATATACAATTTTCTTGTCTCCATCACTGAAAACAGCATCAATCGGAACTGATAATACATCTGGAACCGATTCGATGATGATTTCTGAAGAAACTGTCATTCCGGGTTTCAGGATTGGGTCATTTTCGTTAATATGAATTACTACGTCGAATACTTTTACTTCCCCGATAGATTCGTCCTCAATCCTGGCAAGGTTGGATACTTCAACTACGGTACCCGCAAATTCCCTATCCGGGAAAGCATCCAGGATTATTATGGCATTCTGATCTGCTTTTACGCTGGCTACGTCCACTTCATTTACCGAAGTCTCAACTTCCATTAGCGACAAATCGGGCAGTTCGATTAATGCTTGTCCTCGCCAGGGGGTATCGCCAATTTTAATTTCAGCAAAATCGCCGCCTTTCCAGATTTTTTTATATACCACAAGGCCTGGCTGAGGAGCGAAAATGGTCAAACGATTAAAATCGCGCCGTGCTTTTTCCAGGTTTGATTCAGCTTGTTTGATTTGCAGGTTTAATGTACGCAAATCAGCATTATCCATCGTATTCTGCTGCTTTATCTTGGCGGTCGCCTGTTCGAGATTTATCTTGGACTGTAACAATGAAAGTTCCTGCTCTTGCCTTTTAACTTCAGCCTCAAATTTCATCTGCTCAAGCCTTAATTCCGCAATTTCATAGCTCGCTTTGGAAGATTTCAATGAGGCTTCCAGTTGTGCCATTGTCGATGCCATTGATGCTTTGCTTTTCTCAAAACTTGCCATCGTTATTTCTAATTTCGATTGTGCTTCATCAATACTTTTCTGCCATTCGGTTCCGTCGAAAACAATCAGCGAGTCACCTTCCTCCACTTCTTCCCCTTTGGGTGCAAGATAAATAATCTGTAGAGATCCACGAACCGGCGGAGATGTGATTACAACAGAGTTTATCGCGCGAAGCTCACCGGTTTCTGTGAGCGAAACTACAAATTGATCACGTTGGACTTCGTAGGTGGGCAGGTCTGAACTCCCTCCTTTCCTGAAGGAAGCAAATATGATGATAGCAATAAGAGCAATTGCACCGGTGATGAATAGACGACCCCTGTTACTTTTCCAAGGCTTTTTATAATTCATGATGTGCGGCTTTTCAGTGTCTTTAAAGTCAAGTACGTTTTTTCTATATGACACGTGGTAATCCACGATGTTTCAGAATATGCAATTATACAAATAATATTATTGTATAGAAACTGTAAATTCTTATCTATCAAATATCTTTTTTTTGAACATTTGCATCTTTGCATGATAAATAAAAGGTATATATTCAACAGAAAGTATTTCTCGCAAAGCCGCAAAGATGCTAATAATAATGAAGCTAATATTATGATTAGAAAGAACTTATTAGTTATTTCTTCGGTCCACCTCTACTGCTTGGTTTTCCAAGAATTGCTTCCGTTTGAATAACCTCGCCATCTCTCTTGTATTCGATAGCAACCTTATCACCGGGTTTATATGAATCGAGTGCAAAAACAAAATCATAGATATTGTCGATAATGATTTTTTCCATCTTTACCAAGATATCACCACCCTGCAATCCGGCATTATCCGCTGACGAACCGGGACGGACTCCCTGGATCCTGACCCCACGAATAGAATCCTGTTGTGCAAAATCGGGAATTGTCCCGAGAGATGGTCTCTTCCCGCTCCCTTCCGATTGTTTTCTTTCCGGTGGAGCTTTCTGTTGCCAAACAAGTTCAGTTTTTTCGTCGGAAATTTCTTTAATCAAATTGAGACAATAAGTGAATACCAGTCCAAGACCTTTACCATTTATCATGTCAGTATCATCTCGAGGACTGTGATAATCAAAATGTGGCGAAGTAAACAGATGTAATACTGGAATCCCAAGAGGATAGAAGGACATCTGATCCGATGGTCCATAACCATCACCCGCAAGCGTTAAATCAATCGCATAAACAGGCGGAAAAGCATCAATGGGAATTGTCGGTACTGCTTTATTAGCAACCTCTCTCAATCCAATGGCGCTGTTAACTCCAAGTCCGGTAAGCTTATTGTCCTGCATCCTCCCTATCATATCGAGATTCAGCATGAAGATGACATTATCCAAAGGTTCAGGTGGATTATTTACAAAGTGTGACGATCCTACTAGTCCAACTTCCTCACCGGTAAAAGCCACAAACCAAAGCGTCGGACCGGGGGTACCATTATCAGCAAAGCGTTTCGCAAGCTCAAGCATCACAGCCACACCGCTGGCGTTATCATCTGCTCCGTTATGCACCTCCTTCGATCCCGGTTCAGTCGAACCCTCCTGCCCATATCCGAGATGATCATAATGAGCGCCTATAACAATAACGCGTTCATCACCCTCGATTTTCGCCCCAACATTCATTACCGGAACTTTACTTCGATTTACATCAACAGTAAGTGTAACCGGTTCTTTTCCCACAGGCATACTGCGAGGCATCTCATTAATATCTATGGAACGTTGAGCGTTGGATAAATTCAGATCAGGAAGAATCCGCTTAATTCCCCGGTTGGTTACGAACATCGCGGGGATACCTACATTAATATAAGGTTCTTTCTTTCTCAATTCGGGAAGTTCATTCATGTTATCAGGATCGGTAACCGGTCCTTTTACAATAATAATACCTGCGGCGCCGTGAACTTTGGCGTTTATTGCCTTGTTACGGAGGACAGCGTATTGAGTCACCATCTTTCCTTCAAACCTGCTTTCGGGATTATCTGAGGCAGGTTCACCCTCCATTACGATTACGATTTTTCCTTCTGCGTCAATCTTTTCATAATCGTCATAATTATATTCAGTTGCAGTTATTCCATATCCAACAAAAACCACAGGAGACGTAATTTTTCCAATCCCGGTAAAACCAAGTGGTTGGATTTCTTCACCGACTTTGAGCGTGTCATTTCCAGATGCGAGATAATTCAGTTTAAGAATTTCAATACCCCAGTTCATCTCAAACCTTTGCACATATTCATCTCCAAATAATGGAGTTAATCCTGAGGTTCGGAAATTCATTCCTATATAATTTGCAGATTGTATCAATCCAAATGTTCCAATTCCTCTACCATCCCTAGTATCGTTTGCCAAGAAAGCAATATGTTTTAATAAATCGGCTTCTAAACGAATACTGTAGGAAGCTTTAGGCCATATCCTAATCTCTTTTAACAAATAGGTTTCACCTGCTGAAATCATAATATCATGAATTATCTTTTGTCGGAAATCCAAGGTAGTTATACTAATTGAGTATATACCGGGTGAAATGTTGTTGATTAGAAAATTGCCCTGCAAATCAGTTGCTGCTCCCACTTTTGTACCCTGTAGAATAACATTTGCCCCAATTACTGAAAAACCTGTTTCAGCATCAACTAAGGTTCCCTGGATTGTACCATATTGCGCAATTATTTCAGAAGAAAAAATGAATATGAATAAAAATCCAATAAACCATCTAATCACTAATCGTCCAAACATTTCAAATTCCTGTTTATGCAATTATTAATAATCTCGAAATTGTGGAACTATCAAACTCCACTTACCGTAATGTAATCAAACGGACACAATAAAACACTATATTACTGACTCAATGACTTTTTCGCGAAATTTAAGGCTTGCTACCGGGTACTGAAAAATATAATATTTCGGTTTATTTTATGAATTGATGGAGCATTGATTGTGAACCACACTGAAAAGTTGACTTCCGGGGATATGCCGGACCTTCGAATACACCATTATGTCGCTGCTGGAGTGTTGTTATCAGCGCTTGTATTATATTTCAGTACAGTTGCACCGACAACATCATTCTGGGACTGCGGTGAATTTATTGCATGTTCGTTTTCTATGGGTGTTCCCCACCCACCGGGAGCGCCTTTTTTCCTCCTGATCGGAAGAGTCTTTTCCATGCTTCCCTTTCATCCGGATGTAGGATTCCGGGTAAATGCCATTTCTGCATTGGTAAGCGCATTGTCGGTTCTATTTGCATACCTGATTGTCGTACGCCTGATCAGGAGATGGAGAGGTCCTGAGCACAAAGTTGCTGACAAAGTATTAGTGTACGGATCGTCAGCTATCGGGGCATTAGCATTTGCAGCATCTCACAGTCAGTGGTTTAATGCTGTCGAAGCGGAGGTATATGCTATCAGCATGTTGTTCACCGCACTCGTTGTCTGGCTGGCGGTGAAATGGATGGATAACTCCGAAAAAAAATCTTCACTGAAATATTTACTGCTGATTGCATATATAGTTGGACTTTCCACCGGTGTTCATTTATTGAACATACTGGCGTTATGTCCAATAGTCTTATTGATTTACTTCCAGAAATATGAATTTACCTGGAAAGGTTTCTGGGTAGCTTTCGGTGCATCATTTCTCGCAATCCTGATTGTGTATCCCGGAATCGTCGCGGGTATCCCGAATCTGATCGAAAAAGGGATGTTCGCCCTTGTATTTGCTGTATTGGTATGCCTGGGCATATTTATCTGGGCAGTATATAATCGTCATAATGTGATAGCGCTGCTATTCTCAAGCGTTCTCCTTGTAATGGTAGGATATTCTACTTATACCGTAATTTACATCAGGTCAAACCAGAAACCGGAAATAAACGAAAACCAACCTGATACAGTTGAGAACCTGATAAGTTACCTCAATCGTGAACAGTACGGATCATCCGGTCCAATAGAAATGCAGAATCTAAGCGTCTCTATTGGTGAGCGAGTCCAACGCAATGGCGGGAAATTCATCCGTCTCACTCCAAACAAGGTAATCCGGTTCAATATTTTTGAACGCAAAGCTCCGGTGTGGGAATACCAGATCAAGAAAATGTATCTGCGCTATCTATCGTGGCAATTCTTCATAGGTGAAAGAGGGCAACCGTTCATATTTCCATTTGTTTTCGCTGCAATTGGATTATACTGGCATTTCCGGCGTGACCATAAAAGGGCATTCGGTATCTTTATGCTGTTCGTAATGACAGGTTTCGCTATCCTTGCTTATCTCAATCAGGATGATCCCCAACCCCGCGAGAGGGATTACGCTTATGTAGGCAGCTATTTCGCTGTTGCTCTCTGGATCGGGATGGGAGTAGTAGCTCTCTTCGAAACCGTAGAAGATTACCTAAAGAATAAAGGCGAGAAAGTACGAAAATTGTTCGCCTATGGTATGGTTGGGCTATGCGGCGCTCTGATTCCATTGAACATGATCATTCAAGGCTATCATTCCCATGATCGTAAGGGGAATTTCGTTGCCTGGGATTATTCACATAATATGCTGGAAACCTGTGAACCCAACTCTATCATCTTCACAAATGGCGACAATGACACTTTCCCGCTATGGTATCTCCAGGTGGTTGAAGGAATAAGAAGAGACGTTCGTGTTGTCAATCTTAGTCTATTGAATACCGACTGGTATATCAAACAACTCCGAGATATGGAGCCTAAGGTACCAATTTCATTATCAGACCAATTCATCGACGAAAAGCTCTGCGGACGTACTGACCAGGCTTTGTTGATGCGGTATTGGCCTCCCGGTAAACAGGAATGGTCAATTTCAACTCCTGATAGCCGGCAAATGACATGGAAAGTTCCGGCGACTATGTTCATTAATACAGGGCAGCCAGGAGAAAAACGCGGGACTAATAATTTCCTTCGTGTCCAGGATATAATGATCCTCCATATACTTGAGGAGGCTAAATGGGAAAGACCGGTTTATTTCGCGGTAACAGTTTCATCTTCGAACCTGATTGGTTTAAAACCATTCATGCTGATGGACGGACTTGCATTCAGTGTGCATCCCAAAAAACAGCGCCGTGAAATCAATGAAAAACTGATGCGGAAACACTTATTTGAAACTTACAGGGATAACTATAGAAATCTTGATAACCCTGATGTATTCCTTTATCCAAATGTTTTAAAACTGCTCCAGAACTACAGAAGCGGCTTCCTCCAGCTTGTTTACAATTACTATTCAAAAGCAAGAACGCCTGCACAAAAAGCGCCAAGCGGCGTACCAGAAGAGGAATGGAAGGAAAGATTTGAGGAACTCTCTGCTTATGAAAAGGCGCAGTACACATTGCTCCTGATGGATGAAGTTATACCGGAAGAAGTTATTCCGCTAACCAACCGCGAGATTCTCCTCCAGATGGGACGAATCTATTCGGAAGTAGGAAGACCGGCTGAGGCAGTCAAACGATTTGAAAGATCCTTGAGCCTACCCGGAACTACTATGAATGACAAATTACAGGCAGCGTACTACATTTTTGAATACAGCGAAGACAAAGAGCTTGGGAAACAATTGATGGAAGAAACCCTCGGTGAGAATCCGACGGTTGATCAACTCTTGAACATTGCGGCAATTTATGACCAATCGAAGATGGAAGACGAGCTTAGTGAAATCCTGGACAGGATCAGCGCCATGCCGGGGTTGACCAATCAACAGCAAATCAATCTCGCAACTTATTATTTTGAACAGAAAAAATATGAAGAAGCCAAAAGTATCTATAAAGCGCTTGCCGCTACCAATCCAAATGACGGAGCGGCTAAGGGTGGTTTGCTGCAAGTTTATACTGCACTCAATGATACTCCTAACGCGGTGGCTTTGCTTAAAGATTGGGTGATGCAAAACCCAAGGGACAAAAAAGCAGCAGATCAACTTAAAGATTGGACGAAGTAGTTTAATCATAAGTGTAGCGGACGATGCTGATTAAAATAAAACATGATGGATAAACCAGTAGATCCCTTTCGTTGAAAGGGATCTGAACAAATAAACGGAAGAAAACTCGTACTGTCAAACTGAAATCCCTTTTAACAAAAGGGATCTACTCCCCGACAACTGTTTGATAGTACAATTACCTTATTTAGATCCCCTTAACTACAGGAGATAACGACAACTGTGCTTGTTTCGGTAATAATACCTCATTTACGTGGAACTGAGACTTTACTGAACGTGCTCGAAGACCTTGAGCATGAAATTGAAGTAACCGGGGACGTTGAAGTCATCCTGATTGATAATGCTTCAACTGACGGTTCTGTCGCAACCGCGAAAGAAAGGTTTTCTTGGGTAACGGTAGTTTCTCTACCGGTTAACCAGGGTTACGCGGGCGGCTGCAACGAAGGGATAAAAGAATCAAGCGGCAAATGGGTTTGGTTGATAAATGATGATATCAGGATTGATCCGGGGGCATTATCCAGGGCTCTTTCCATAGCAGAATCAGCTCCGGATATAGCTGCGGTTCAACCCAAAATACTTTCACTGACCAAGCCGGGATATTTCGATTATGCAGGTGGAGCCGGTGGATTGATCGATTCTTTTGGCTATTCTTTCGCGCTTGGTAGAATCGGGGGTGAACTCGAGCGTGATCTGGGACAATATGATGAGAGCAGGGAAATTTTCTGGGCATCAGGTACAGCCTGCCTATGGCGGCGCGAGACGCTTAATGAGATAGGTCTTCTTGATGACAGTTTTTTTGCTCACATGGAAGAAATCGATCTGGCATGGCGAGCATGGAATGCCGGCTGGAGGATCATGTCTGCTCCAGAATCTGTCGTCAAACATTTAGGCGGTGGCACTCTCAGTTATCATGCCTGGAAGAAAATGTATCTTAATCATCGGAATAACTTGATTACTATTCTCAAAAACAGTGATAATAAAAAACTATTCTGGTTGCTGCCGGCACGTTTTATTCTTGACCATTTAATTGCTTTTGCTGAAGTTGCTTCGGGAAAGTTTAAGCGTTTGTCGGCAGTGTCGTTTGCCTGGACCGTTTTTACCGCCAAGCTGCCAGTCTGGCTGAAGCACCGGAAAATATTAAAGACTATAGTGACGCACAAAAATAAAAATATTGCGATACCGGTATATAAAGGTTGTATATTGTTTGCGTATGCTCGAGGTATTCGGAGCACTTCAACTATTGCGAAACGACAATAGTAGCATTATTTTTCAGAATTATAGTTTGAAACAGGGAGCGGCGGTCCATTTATGGAAACGCCGATTTAAGTAAACGGATGAAGCAGGAGGACATCCATGTTGCGACGATATGGGCTACTTGCAGGGATGATCTTAACGGTTATGCTGCTGGTTCAAGATGCCACAGCTCAAAAAGCATCAGTCTTTACAAGAAAAAGAGAAATTCAGAAGCATACCTACGGAATTCAGCTTACCGGCGGTGGTTCCATGTACTTCATGAATGATGTGAATGATTACACCATGTGGGCTAGCGGACAGGATGCAAATGATGAAGACGCTGCCTTTGGAATTGAGGGTGGCTTTGCGATTCTTTACCGTTCGACAGAGAACTTTCGATTAGTCATTGGATTCAATGCTTTAGGGCAGGATCGAAGCTACATTGAATGGAATGTCGAAAATAATCCTATTTCCCAGGAGATTGAGCAGACTATCAGTGGGAATGAGATTTACGTTCAGGGAAATTACGCTTTAGAATTCTTTGATTTTCTTGATCTGCATTTTTTAGCTGGTCCGGCAGTTTACAGTGGATACCTTGATTATTCTGCATCCACCGGGCAGAGTTTTGCAAATGCAAAAGGGCGTGCGCTTGGTGTCAGACTTGGATTAGGCGCTCAATTGATGCTTGGCGAAAACTTCGGATTGAATTTTGACCTTGGTTACAGATATGCAAAAATCAGTGAAGTAACCTGGGAAGACAGGAACGGCACACCGCAGGTTGTATATTTTGGTGGAAGCAACCGAAGGCTTGAAGTTGAGTTATCCGGCGCATTCGTTGAGATCGGGGCTCGAATTTATTTTGAACCTGTCACTGACTGGGTAAGATTCTAATTGAAGAAATTGTCTTCGTAATTCAGTTTGAAGACAGTTTTTCAAATTATTAATTATGATGATACTCTCTCTTTTTAGAAAGAGTATTATTATTTGTTTGTACGGTCAAAATGTTCAAAAAACTTGAGTATTGCCAATTAAGTAATAGAGATATTTTGCATAGCCCCCAAATCGGGGGCTTTTTTGTTAAACAAACGATTCTCGAATAATTGGATTATCGACATTTGAAAGTAATAGCAATGCGATCAACCGGTTTTCACAAATCCATTCAAATATTGATTCTTTTGTCTTCCTTAATAATCATTGGTTGTGGAGGTTTCAAACCTGGTGCAGTCGAGGGAGATAAAAGCGTTGCTGTTATTACCGAAGGCTCTCATGCGGAAATAATCAGGACACTACTAACAAAAACTCTGGAACGAGAAATATTAACACCCCAACCTGAGAAACATTTCGAACTTTTCTTTGGCGGGGACGATAGTCTCTCTTCATATTCTCTTTGGAGCAATGTCATCTTAGCCGGGGCTCTTGATTCCGACGATAAAGTTTCAGCGCGATTAGGAGATATGCTCAAGGGCGAATCGCTTGAAGGGGTAAGCCAGGAACTCTATTTTATATTCCGCAAGCAGAACTTGTGGGCACGTGGACAAACAGTGATATTTTTGGTTGCTGCAACAAGAGCTGACCTTGCGCTGTGGATTGAAAACAACGGAGATGAACTTTATAAAATTCTTTCCGATGACCGTAATGAGAGAATGAAGAAGACTTTATTTGCTCATAAAGAACAAAAAAAGCTTGCAGATTCACTTCGGACTGCGCACGGTTGGTCTTTTCGTATTCAACATGATTACCAATTAGTTACATCTCAGAGATCACCGAACATTATTCGATTGAGAAGAAGATTGCCTGATCGTTATCTGACTGTAGCCTGGCGTATCGGTGATCCAAAGGAAGTATGCATTGATAGTTTAATTGCCTGGCGCAATTCAATTGGGAAAAAATTTGCCGACCCTTCGAAGATTAACAAAAACTATATTAAGGTAACTGAATCGAGTATTTCGGATGTCCCAGCAGTGCGAGTTGAGGGACTATGGGAGACAATAGGAAATCTGGGAGGAGGACCTTTTGTTTCTTACATTTTCCACTCAGGCGGCACATTATACTTCATAGAGGGTGCAGTCTTCGCACCTGACCGTGAGAAGGAACTATTCGTACGTCAACTGGATATAATTCTTAATACGTTTGAACTACCGCCAGAGTAATAATTTGATTGACTTGTTACTGTTTCATTTATCTAAATTTTCAGATAATATTTGATTTCAACATATACAAATGAGGACAGAGTGAAAAAAATTGCAATAGTTATGGGAAGTGAAAGCGACCGTCCAGTGGTTGAGCGAGCTATACCCTATCTTGATTACTTTGAAATTGGTTATGAATTGCGGATTCTCAGTGCACACAGAACTGCCGACGCCGTAGTCGAATTCGCTTCAAGCCTTGAAGAACAGGGATATTTTGCAGTTATTGCTGCAGCGGGAATGGCGAATCACCTTGCCGGAACATTTGCGGCAAGAACAGCTCTCCCGGTAATCGGCTTACCTCTTCAAGGTGGCTTTATGGATGGATTCGATGCCCTCCTTTCAACGGTGCAGATGCCCGGCGGCGTTCCTGTCGCAACTATGTCAATTGGAAAAGCGGGTGCAGTCAACGCTGCTGTATTTGCAGCAAGGATAGCTGCATTATCAGATGAAAAAGTCAAAGCTAAACTTATCAAGTTCGCAAAAGCAGGATATAAAATACCCGGATGAAATCTGTTCTGATCACTGGATGTCATGGACTTACAGGTCAAAAACTTGTCGAACTTTTTAGCGGATATTCGCATAATATTTATGGCATTGACCTGCATCAGGAGAGCATTTTCCAGGGTATGGCGGGGTATCAATATCATCAATTTGATCTTACGAACAGATCTAAACTTCTTGATCTTATTGAAGAGCTATCCCCGGATGTAATAATTAATACCGCGGCTATGACACAAGTTGATGCGTGCGAAATAGAAAAAGAAAGATGTTGGAAGATAAATGTCGATGTGGTTCGATATCTTGTTGAATCTGCCCGAAGATTCAATATGAAACTTATTCATATATCTTCAGATTACGTTTTTGATGGAACAGCCGGACCTTATAATGAACTTGATAGACCTAACCCGATATCTTACTATGGCAAGAGTAAACTCGCTTCAGAGAACCTGATTTTCGGTGGCGGGATAGATTCGGCGGTTCTGCGTACTATGGTATTATTCGGGCATGGACGTAACCTGAAACCAAGTTTTGTATCATGGATCGTCACTAAGTTGAGAGAAGGAGTCACAATAAAAATAGTGACTGATCAAATTGGAAATGTAACACTTGTGGATGATCTTGCTGATTCGATTCATAAAATTGTGACCATGAACATATCGGGATTATTTCATGTCGCTGGAAGAGAGATAATCAGTCGTTACGATTTCGCTGTAAATATAGCAGAAGCTTATAATCTGAACAAAGAATATATTAACCCAACGATTACACGTCTATTAGGTCAGGTCGCTCCACGACCATTACAGAGTGGATTGATCGTGGATAAGGCGCAGAGAGAACTGATGTTAAATTTCTGTGACGTGGATGAAGCACTTCGGAAATACCGGAAACAGGAAGCATCTTTTAACTGAAAAGGTATGGAAAAAATGGAAACTCTCAAGAATATTCTTGCAGTTATGCCGACATATAATGAACGAGAAAATGTCAAAAAAATCATTCCTGAAATACTTGAAACTGATCAGAGGGTTTCGATACTTGTTGTAGATGACGGATCACCGGATGGTACCGGTAATATTGTTAATGAAATCAAATCATCAGAACCCCGTGTTCACTTGCTTGAAAGAGAAAAAAAGCTTGGCTTGGGAACTGCTTACGTTGCAGGTTTCAAATATGCCCTTGAGCACGATTTTGATGCAGTAATAGAGATTGATGCAGATTTAAGCCATAATCCGAAAGATATACCGCGATTAATAAAACGGGCTGAGGATGGCGCACATTTTGTAATCGGTAGCAGATATGTTTCAGGAGTGAACGTGGTGAACTGGCCTCTGCGAAGACTCTTGTTATCTTATTTTGCATCATTCTACGCGCGAAAAGTGACCGGTATGCCATTTCGTGACCTTACAGCAGGTTTTGCACTGATCAGGAGGGAAGTTCTCGAAGCTATCAACCTTGACAATATCAGGTCGAACGGTTACGCTTTCCAGATAGAGGTTAAATACTTTGCATGGAAATGTGGATTCAGGCTTATTGAATGCCCCATTGTATTCACAGAACGGGTTCGAGGCGATTCTAAAATGAATAAGCGTATTGTAATTGAAGCAATCACCATGGTTTGGAAACTTAGATTTGGAATGCATTCAGGATTGAAAAGGTGATTGATCTTTCAATTATCATAGTCTCGTACAACGTTAAACATTTTCTCCAGCGTACTCTTGAATCGGTTTTTTGTGCACAGGGCGAGCTTAAACTGGAAGTTTTTGTAGTTGATAATGCTTCTGAAGATGGTTCAGTGGAGATGGTACGCTCTCTATTCCCTGAAGTGAATGTCATAGATACCGGTGCCAACCTTGGGTTCGCAAAAGCAAATAATATCGCCCTGAAGCAGGCTGCCGGAAAATTTCTGATGCTGTTGAACCCGGATTGTATTCTCCAGGAAGATACCCTGAAAGTGCTGCTTGATTTTCTGAAAGAGCATCAGGAAGCCGGTGCGGTTGGACCAAAAATGCTGAATCGTGACGGTACTTTTCAAATTACGAGTAAAAGGGGGATTCCGACAATCTGGGCATCATTCTGTAAGCTCAGTGGAATCAGCAGCGTTTTTCCGAATTCCCGTTTTTTCAACCGTTATGAACTTGGGCATCTTGATCCTGACGAAATCAATCAGATTGAAATTTTAACCGGCGCTGCGATTATGATCAGGCGTGAGGTCTATGAACAGGTCGGAGGGCTTGACGAAGATTATTTCATGTACGGCGAAGATATTGACTGGTGTTATGAAATTATTAAAGCCGGATGGAAGATTTACTACGTACCGGCAACGAAAATAGTTCATTATAAAGGTGAGTCCACTCGTGGGAATCATTTTGATCGTGAGAAGCATTTTTACAATGCAATGCGTCTATTCAACAGGAAGCATTCACATATTGGTATATTCTCAAGAATAATTATAGAATTTGGGATATTCATTGGTGAAATGGCGGCAAGATTGAAAAAGAACTCAAATATCTGGCTACCCGGTATAATGGATTTTGCATTTACATTTGCAATTCTCGCCCTGTCTTTTTATACCCGATTTGCATTTTTCCCCTCCGTATGGGGACCACCGCCAATGGAGATGACAAACGGGATGTGGATCGTAAGTACGCTTTATGGGCTAAGTACTGCTGTTACACTTGCCTTAACAGGTGTTTATAACCTGAAGTACTTCAGCATCCGTTCTGTTCTTATCTCAATTATTATCAGTTATGTCCTTGTCTCCACCATTGCATATTTTGTAACATCTATACAGTTTTCAAGAATTGTAATCATAGCAAGCCTTTTTCTTGTCATGGCTGTTCTTCCGGGATGGAGGTACGTTCTCTTGATGATGAGTGGGGAAAAACGCCGCCGAAGAGTCATTATCGTCGGTACAGATAATCTTGGAAAATCTATTGTCAAACGTTCCTTAAATGGACAGCTTCCGGATTTAGAAGTTGTTGGATGGGCAGTTTACGATTCTTCAGAACTTGGCTCAACTATCATGAATCTACCTGTTCTCGGCATGGCAACCGAATTGGCAGAGTTCGCAAAGTTTTATAATATCGATGAAGCGCTCTTTTCATCAGGCGCGGCAAAATATGAAGATATTTTCCGTATCTCTTCCGAGAATCCTGTCAAAGGTCTTCTTATCCAGATTATTCCGCAAGGTTTTGATCAGGATGATGAAATGCCTCTGCTGGAATTGGACCTTGGTGGAAGTCTTTGGAGAAACCTTGTGCATACACGCCGCCCTCAAATTGTAGTGAGAAAAAGATGAATAAATTTGTTTTTGATTTCGAAAAACCAATTGTTGAATTGGAGAACAAGATACAGGAAATGCATGAACTTGCCGCTGATGGCAAGGTTGATATTTCCACTGAGATCGATCAATTGGAAGAAAAAGCTGAGAAACTGCGTGA
>Ga0208648_1000075_pt1 | contig 101940 bp, 83 predicted proteins | sample AntAceMetag02UKL_FD_184772 | JGI IMG/M metagenome (GOLD analysis project Ga0208648, IMG submission 184772) | Saline lake microbial communities from Ace Lake, Antarctica - Antarctic Ace Lake Metagenome 02UKL (SPAdes) (version 2) | ecosystem: Environmental > Aquatic > Non-marine Saline and... | reverse complement strand
TTTTATCATTTCTTCACCGCTCGGACTAATTTCGGTTACTTTTACTTTTAGAACCTGATACGGAAAACCGTTAACATATCTAAACGCTAAACTCATATCGTATTCAATACTATTGTCAATAATTGGAACTTTAAATTCTCTAACATCTTCCTTTGACCAACTTACCTTAGACGATAATTCTTGATGTTCCACATAAATTCGTCCTTCGGGCTGACATGCGGTTAAACCTATCGCTATTGCCAATACTATTAATAATCTATTCATTTTATATTTTATATTACATATTATTTTAACTGCAAATGTATAAAATAATTTCGGGTTTCAAAAACTCCATAAAAAATCCCGACTTGCCATGCAGTCGGGATAAATTCGTTCTAATGATTATTTATATGTTAAATATATTATTTTTGAATTATTAGTTTTTGTCTTTCAGTACATTCTTTAGATTTGATTTCAATAATATAAATTCCGTTTGTTAAATTGCCGATATTAATTTGCTGTTGATTTTGTTTTAGTTTTTCTGTTTTGACTAATTTCCCCATTACATTAAAGATACTCAATGTTAAGTCTGTATTACTGTTTCTTTCAGTATTTACTGTAATAATATCATAAGCAGGGTTAGGGTAAACACTTATTGTGTTGGTTAAAAAAGGTAAATCTTCAATTCCTGTTATTTCTGATAAAGCTCGCTTCCAAACACCACTGGTATCATTCCCTGCAAAAATATTAGTTCCGCACACTTCTAATGAATAAACATCTGTATCTGCAAAACCAGAATTTACTGCAGTCCAATTTCCGCCATTATTGGTTGAAAGAAATACTCCTCCACCATTAGTTCCAGCAAAAATATTAGTTCCGCTTACAACTAATGAAGTAACATAATTAAATGTTAAACCAGTATTTACCGCAGTCCAATTCCCACCATTATTGGTTGAAAGAAACACTCCGCCACCTTGCGTTGCTACAAAAATATCCGTTCCGATTACTGCTAAGGAATAAATATCCATATTTGTTATACCTGTGTTCACAGCTGTCCAATTTGTGCCGTTATCGGTTGAAAGAAATACTCCGCCACCATTAGTCCCTACAAAAATATTTGATCCGCATACAGCGAATGAGGAAATGGAAGTATTTGTTAAACCAGTATTCACCGCAGTCCAATTTCCACCATTATTGGTTGAAAGAAATACTCCGGCACTATAAGTCCCTGCAAAAATATTAGTTACACTTACAGCCATTGAACGAACATCATCAGATGTAAAACCTGTATTTACCGCTGTCCAGCTTGCACCATTATTGGTTGATAAAAAAACTCCGCTACCAGCAGTTCCTGCAAAAATATCCGTTCCGCTAACAACTAATGAACGAACACCAAAATTTGTTAAGCCAGTATTCATAGCAGTCCAGTTTACTCCATTATCTGTGGATAAAAGAACTCCTTCATTTTCTATTCCTGCAAAAATATTTGTTCCACTTGCTGTAAAACAATTAACTCTTCCACTATGAGAACAGTTTGTTTGCTGCCATTGTGCGTTAGTCGTAGTTGCTATAGCAATTAAAACTGTTAGTATAATTGTAAAAAATTTCATATTATTTTTGTCAGTGATTATAGTGCTGACTCCGCACTTTTAATTATTATTTTGTTTATCAAAGTTAATATTATATTGTTTATTTTGCTTGCATATAACTTATTGATGAAACAAATATATGCAAAATTTTGGTTTAATAACTATAATTGTTAACAAAAAAAAACACCCCATGTACGCAATATTCAATCCAACTATTGTATGTAATTGTGTATATAATTCTTAAAAAATGTTAAAATATTTTTGCTAAATATGGTAAAAATGGCTTAAAACACTATACGCCAACCTACAAACATAGGGCACTTTCTTAACAAAGTGGGGTCAGCGAGTAACTCGTTAAGAGCAATTTCTTAAGAAAACGTGCTTCCCGAGTTACTTGCAGACCATGTTTTTTTAGCGAAATGGGGTTCCCGAGTTACTTAAATAGGGTATTTTCTATGCAAATTGAGGTCATCGACTTACTCGATAGCTGTGTTTTTAACCAAAATTGGGTACTAAACTTACTCGTTAAGGGCATTTTTTTACCAAAGTGGGGTTAACGAGTTACTCGTTAAGTACACTTTCTTAAGAAAACATATGTTGCGAGTTACTCGTTAAGGGCAGTTTTTTGAGAAAATGGGGTGTGTTAGTTACTTGTATTGGGTATAATTTTTGTTTTTTGGGGTATGTAAGTTGGTGGATGGGTATGGATTTTTGGGGGATTGGTGTAGTGTGGGTGGGTTGGTGTGTTTTAACGTTTTGGCTAAACTACGTTTTAATGAAGTTTAGCTTTTGTTATATAAAGTTTAGTTCCTGGTTAGACTATAATTCATTTCAGCCCCCCAAGACACGATAAATTCTAATTGTTCATAGTTGTTCGAAAAGATTAAATCCTTAATTTGATATTCCAATAGATCACCGCCAGAATGAACGAAGAATACCTTCCCATTTGTTTTACCAAAAGCGTCTATTGTTATCATAATAAATTTCTTTTCTGGATAATCTAAATCATCATTTCCGTTATCAAAGACAGAACTGATTGATCCTGATTGAACTGATGTTACATGGCCAGTATAATGACCATTTGATCCAATATTAAATGTGGCTTCCCATTCAATTCCACCTGAAAAAGTAGCAACCCCATTTCCAGACCAGCTACCTATAAGTTTGTTTTGTATAATTAGCGGTGTGATGTCTTCAGGATATAAGCAAGTTCCGTTATCTTTTTTTGCTTCAGGATCATAATTCGTAGCAGAAACATCAATACATCCTTGTTTTCTACAACCACAATTTAGAATGATTAGAATTAATACCAAAGCCAACTTATTTACTTTCATGTTTTATCAATTTTATATAACACGCATATATCATCATTAATGATATATCTCTTATAGCTACACCTTGTTAAATATTTAGCAAATATACATTATTTTGGTTTGTATTCCTAATTGTTATTGACCCCTCTTTATCTCCTCCCGAGAAATCGGGACAGGCTCTAACAGGGGAGAAAGTCCTCCTTTTAGGAGGATTTAGGAGGTCATTACTGTTTTATTATGTTTGTTAATAATTAATTCTATTATTGTATTTTCCATCTAGTTTCTCTCCACTCTTTTTGTTCTTCTTTAGAAAGGAATGTCCAAGCTACAATTCGGCTAGATTTATTCCCTGTTCCCATGGGAATAGTTTTGATCTGATTAGCTTCAATTTTTTTCAATGATTTATAAATTCCTTTTAGATTAGATTGTTTTGATACTAAAGTTGAAAACCAATAACAGTTTTTAGAGAATTTTTTACTTTCTCTAATCATATTATGAATAAACTTATATTCTCCTCCATCACATATAAGTTCATTGCTAATTCCTGCTAAATTGAGTTTAGGTGTTTTTACTTTTTTCCCTGACAGATTCTTAACTTTTCTTCTAGTTACTTTTTGAGCTTCTACAAAAGAAGAATGATAAGGAGGATTACATATAGATAAATCAATTTTATCTTCTCTGCCTATTATCCCGTAAAAATAATCTTTTATATTTTCTTGCAGTCTACACTCAATCTTACCCTTAAGTGATAAATTAGATTTGATAATATTCTTTGCTGATTCAATCGATTTTGGATCAATATCAGACCCTATAAATTTCCAATCATATTCTGTAACTCCAATTATAGGGTAAATACAATTAGCCCCAACACCAATATCAAAACAAGTAATTTTATCACCAGTTGGAATTGCACCAAAATTATTTTCGCATAATAAATCAGCAATATGGTGAATGTAATCTGCTCTTCCGGGTATTGGAGGACATAAATTTTCATCAGGGAATTCCCAATTCTTTATTCCGTAATAATGGTTTAGCAATGCTTTGTTTAGGATTTTTACAGCAATGGGATTTGAAAAATCGACTGAATCCTCCCCATATTTATTAGGCTTTACATAATTTATCAATTCAGGATTAGAGGTCATTAATGCACTTAAATCATATCTTTCTCGATTTTTGTTTCGAGAATGCAGCCTTGTTTTTTCTTGTTGACTTTTTTCTGATAACATAATTTACCGTGGTTTCTTATATGAATTTTTGAATATCCCCATTCCTTAATTTCTTAATTGTGCATAACTATTTGAATAAACGCCTGTTTTAATATCGTTAATTTAATGTTACCCAAGGTAACTACTTTAACACATTTTCTTATTACCTGTTACCATATATTTTGGTTTATAACAATCCAAGCGTAAGTAGCTGCACCAGTTTGCATACACATTTCAGCATAAGAATTATTGCTATCTGCCCTGTATCGTAATGTTCCAACTTTTTCAACACTTGCTGCATCACTGTCGTCTGCTATTTGTACTCCTCCATTAACTTGCAATTTTGATTTAGGATCTGATAAACCAATCCCTATATTACCAATACTTGATATTCTAAGTCTTTCAGAAGCACCTCCACTGTACGTATAAAACCGTAATCCTATATTCCCATTAGCTTCTGTAATTGACTCAATACGGCTTACTTCATCCCCAGCACTGGTAAAAAATGTTATTCCTATAGCTTGACCAGGAACACTCATTATATTAGAAGTCTGGAGTTTCAATAGATTACCACTATCTCCATATACCTGTAATTTTGTATTTGGGGAAGTTGTTCCAATTCCAACATTACCACTTCCTTTAATTCTCATAGATTCGTTCTGAACATTGCCGTCTGTAGTAGTAAAAGCTAAATCCTGATCAGAACCACCTGGTGCTATAGATGTTATTTTGGCAGGAAAAGAAGAACGGGCAGCTGATAATTCTATTGCCACATTATCACCAACTCCATTTGCCCAATTTAATACTCTGAATGCAGAAGCTCCACCAGAAACATTAATTTCAACATCTAATTTATTATCTGGTGTTGTTGTTCCAATGCCAACGTTACCTCCTTCTGAGTTTATTGACAAATCTGCTGGACCACCGGTACTTGTTATCCCATTTATAGCTCCTTTGTTATCTGCACGAGACCCAATAACAACACCTCCATTTGCTGAGCCACCACCGTTAAAACCATCAATTCTTGCTCCCCAATCATCTGTTGTTGTAGTTACGTGTAAACTTTTCGCAGGATTATTTGTTCCAAGCCCTACTCTGCCTGTAGAAAAATCTCCATAAATCAATGGTGGATTTGTTTCACTATTGGCTATATATAATTTGTTTGATCCTGTTTCATTATATCCTGCTCTGTATCCAATAAAAACATTTGAGGAACCAGCAGTATTATTAAAACCAGATTCAAGTCCAATTGCAGTATTATAATTTCCAGTAGTATTATGTTGCATTGAATTTAAACCATAAGCCGTGTTCCAGCTTCCGCTAGTATTAAAATGTAATGCACGATCGCCACTTGTTGTATTACAATTACCAATGCTATTATAATATAAAGCATCATAGCCAAGAGCTGTATTTTGATTCCCAGTTGTGTTTTTATAAAGTGCTCCAAATCCCATTGCAGTATTTCCTCCGCCAGTTGTATTAGAAGTAAGAGCATGACCTCCATTCGCAACGTTAGTCTGACCAGTAGTATTAGATTTTAAAGCCTCATAACCCATGGCAGTATTATGGTTTCCAGAAGTATTATAGTATAAGGATTGATATCCGATTGCAATATTGTTATTTCCAGTTGTATTATTCCAAAGGGTTTGATAACCAATAGCTGTATTATAATTACCGGTATTAGCCGCTGGATTGGTTGAGCCGCGTAAGGCCTCAAAGCCTAGAGCCACATTATAATTGGTAAACGGAGTAGCTGTATTATTTGCATATTGCATGGCATTGACGCCAATTGCTGTTACATTGCTACCAGCAGAGTTATAAAAAAGAGCACCATGCCCAATAGCTATATTAAACGATCCTGTTGTATTGGTCCATGATGAACCATATCCTATAGATGTATTATAGCTTCCTGTTGTGTTAAATTCAAGTGCTTGCTGTCCATAGGCATTATTCATTATTCCTGTGGAGTTAGACTTAAGTGAACTAAATCCATAGGCAGTATTTTGGGATCCTGTTGTGATTGAATTCCCTGACTGATAACCAAAAAAAGTGTTTTGCAAAATGGGGTCTATTCTCCCTGCCTTTTGATTGTTCACCCTGATATTGAAAGGGACATTATCTGTTGTTCCAATAAAATTAGTGCCATCTATAGTACCTGAATTTCCGGTTAATGACCAGAAGTTAACAGAATCCTCTATTTTTACCCATACTGTTCCATTATAAAAATAAAACAAATTATCATTTGTATCGAACACGAGCAATCCTGTTGCCGGACTGATAATTGCTGCTCTCTGAACTGCTGTAAGTCTAGGAACGAGCATTCCCTTATCTGTAGATTTCACATCTAACATTGCCGATGGATCTGCTGTGTAAACATTATCATCACTAATTGCAATGTTCTGCGAAAAAGCCACTACTGTAAACATTAACATCGATATTAAAAAATAGATTTTTTTCATTTTAGTATATTATTATTATGCTTGGTAATACGCATATATCATCATTAATGATATAGCTACACCTTGTTAAATATTTAGCAAATATATATTATTTTGGTTTGTTTTCCTAATTGTAGTATTAAGCAACAAAAATCAAGTTATACCAATTTGATTTTCAACCTGCCCGTCAGGCAGGCGGGTTTCCTGATAATTGCAAAAATTATAATAAACTTATCAAGTCAGGGTTTCACTCCAAATGAAGCCCTGATTACTACAAGTTAAACTTATTCATAAAAACAACTACAGATACATTGATAATTGAAAAACTTTTATCACTTTCGCAAAAAATAAATTCGTAATAAACATGACAAAATTAAAAACAATAGGATCTTTTGTTCTGGTCTTTATCTCATTATACGCTTTTGCGCAAAATAATACAAGTAAAATTCCTGTTAGCATTGAACTTAGCAACAATTCCACACAACTGCCGGGTAGCGGATATGCCGGAATTATTAATACACCAATACATCCGGGGATAACAATTGGCACATATAAAACATATAGTGAAAACGAAAAGCGTAGCATTTTTCAAACCTTTAAACTGGCATATTTTTATCATCATTACTCACACCATGCTTTTCACCTATATTCAGAACTTGGATATAAATATAAAGTATGCAATAATTTTAGTGTAAATGCTAATATTGGAATAGGCTACCTGCATTCTTTTGCTGATGTTCAGTCTTTTAAATTATCAGAAACCGGTTCATACGAGAAAACAGGTAATTTAGGCAGATCACAGTTTACTGGAGGTGGACTAATCGGGTTAAATTATTCAATACCACGAGAAAATAAACAAGCATTAACATTTTTTATTAATTATAGATTTTGGGTACAAGCACCTTTTGTAAAAGAATATGTACCGATATTACCTTACACAACAATTAGTGTAGGTACAATTATTTATATAAGTAAAAAGTAATTGGAAATAATGAGAAAAACATTCGCGCATTAGCGGCAAAAAAAACAAACATATGAAAAACATAATCATAATACTCGCAGCAACATTTATACTTACATTTTTTAATAATTGCAGAAAAGACACTATTGGGTCAACATCTATATGCACAGTTGAATTTGAAGATAGTAGTGATACACACAAAAATGGGATACATTATCAAAATATAATTGATAAATATGTAAATAAAGGTTTGCCGGGAATTGTACTTTTAATTGAAGACGAAAATGGTGTTTGGATAGGCAGCGGAGGCAAAGCCGATATTGAGAATCATATTGACATGTATCCGTGTACTGTTTCTAAGGTGGCAAGTATTACAAAATTGTTTGTTGGAACCTTAACAATGATGCTGTTTGACGAAGGTCATTTTGATCTGGATGATAAAATAAGTAAATACTTACCGGCAAAAATTGTTGAAAAAATTGAAAATGCAGATGAAGCTACAATTCGTCAGCTTTTAAATCACACAAGTGGAATATATGACCATGTTGCCGATCAGGGTTTTTATTTAAAGCTTTTAGATAATCCAAACAAAAACTGGAAACCTGAAGAATTATTGAAATTTGTGTATAAAAAACCTGCATATTTTGAAACAGGAAAAGGTGTTCATTATTCAAATACAAATTTTCTTTTATTATCAATGATAATTGATGAAGCAACAGGCACTTCACATGCAAAATTATTAAGAGATAAAATTATAGAACCATTTGGATTAAAAGACACATATTATCATTGGCATGATGATTTGCCTAATACAACAGCACAAGGATATTATGATCTATACAATAACGGAGTTATTCTTAATATGTCAAACTATCACACAGGCAGTGGAAACGGATATGGTGGAATTTACTCAACAGTAAAAGATATGCACACTTTTCTCAATGCATTATTAGTTGATAAGACTATTTATTCAAATCCAGAACTTTTAGATATACAAATGACATTTACAAGCGAAGCTGAATATGATGAGGAAAATGAAGCAAGACATTTGGGTTTAGGCTTGTTTTTACAGTATTTTAATGGACGGGAAGATGATGAATATGCCTATGGGCATGGCGGAAGAGATTTTCAATATAGTGCTGACCTGTATTTGTTTCCAAAAAATAATACCAAAATGGCTTATTTAGTGAATTATGGTACAAACGGAACAACTTCTTTAAAAGCGGTTTTTTCAGAATTCAGAAGCGCTGTTGTTGAAGAAATATTTAGCGAATATTAATATTTTCAGGTCTTTTGTGCTTCCATCTTCTGTGCGACCACAACCAATATTCCGGCTTTTGATTTATTATATTTTCTAAATATCTGGTATGTTTTTCTGTTATTTCATATTCTTTGGTATCTGCCGCATTTTCAAAAAGTAAAGTAAATTCTGCCTGATAATATCCTCGTTTTAATTTATGAATATCCATAAAGACAACTGCATGGTTTAATTTTCTTGCAATTTTTTCTGTTCCCAAAAATATAGGCGTCTCCTGATTTAAAAACTTTGTCCAATATTGTGTTTCTCTTGGCGGAGTCTGATCTGCTAAAAACCATGTAATTATTAATTCGTTCTTGTGTTTATGATCAAGCATAACTCTAAGTGTATCATCCATGGGAACCATGCCTGTTGCATATTTTGAACGTAAATTAATTATAAGTTTATCAAAATATTTATTGCTTAATGGTTTGTAGAGTGCTAAAAATTTATGTTCTAACTTTGACGGTAAGCTTACCATCCATTCCCAGTTACCATAATGTCCTGATACAAGAATTACGTTTTTATTCTTTTTATACAATTCGTGAAATACTTCAATATTTTTAAAAGTAAAACGTTTTGCATTTTGTTTTTTTGAAATATGTATGGTTTTAACCGATTCTAAAACAAAATCGCAAAAGTGCTTGTAAAATCTTTTGGCAATTTGCTTTATTTCCTTTTCCGATTTTTCAGGAAAAGCATTACGCATATTGTTAAAAACCACCTTTTTTCTATATCCAAAAACATAGAATATCAGGAAATATATAACATCAGACAGCCTGTAATAACACCAAAATGGCATTAATGTTATTAGCCACAAAAACGAATAAGATATGTAAAAAACTATTGCCTGCATTTTTTATTCAAAGCCCGAAAATTACTAATTTCAAACGAGATATTAATAAATAAATTGCTCAATAATTATATTGCTGAATTGTTATTTGTGGGTATAAGCTTGGGGCTACGCCCAAACAGGGGGTATTGTTGACACACCGACAACATGTCGGCGTGAGCTGGGGTAACAGTTTTAAAAGTATCTTTATCAAACGAGCTTTCTGCACCAATAATATTAAATTCTTCGCCTACCTGATGGTTATAGTCAGAGCTGGTTTTTATTTTCTGCGCTATACCTCGGTTAAAGTCAACAAATGGTTTACGGTATTTAATGGCTGGCTGCACGCAATCAATGGCTGGCTGCACGCAATCAATGGCTGGTTGCACGCAATCAATGGCTGGTTGCACGCAATCAACGATTGACTATCGAATGACAATGAATGACAATTTCAATGCTTAATCATTAAAAAGCTTTTTCTCTTTAATTTCAATAATTTTACCGTATTCAGCAAGTTTTTTCATATCAATGCTCTTTTTATTACCTACAATTAAAGTAAGCAATGGTATTTCTTTAAGATTATCCTTATAGAATATATTAATATCACTAAATTCAAGTTGTTTGTATTTTGGCACATTATATTTTGCCGGATCGCTATCGTATCCTAATAACTCCCATTTTACAACAGTACTGCTTAAATTTCTAAACAATGGCTGATTTGTTAATGCCGATTGAGTTAAATAATCTTTGATCATTTGCATTCTTTCCTTTTTTTGTGGCATTTCTCTAACCAAGCCTGTAAATATCTCAATAGCCTCATTGGTTTTGTCAGCTTGCGTACCAATATATCCAATAAAATCAGCATTTTTGCCTTTCATTACCGGTACACCAAACCTTGCCCCTGCTGAATATGCCATTGAACGGTATTCTCTTATTTCTTGTAATACCAAACCAGAAAATCCACCACCAAAATACATATTAAATGCATCTATATTCGGTTTGTTTTCAATACTGAATGGCTTTCCATTTGCAAAAAAGAATATCTTACTTTGTCGTGCTTTTTTCTTGTTTACAAAATAAACAATGTTTTCATTATACTTTTCTCTTTCCTGATATATGGGCGATTCCGTTGCATTTACTTTTTGCACCAAACCTAAAGCATTAGCTGTTTTTTCCGGCAATTCATCTTTATCTAAAGTTCCAACAAAATGAATTTCCGCAAAATATCCTGTTGCCTTCTTAAAAACATCAACAAGGTCTGTGGCTTGCAAAACTTTTATTTCTTTCATAGAAAGTCTTTCAATATATGGAGATTTTTCTTTAAATCTCACATAATCAAAAAGAGCATCGGCAATAGCATCCGGCTCCGATCTTTCAATTTTCCTGTTGGTTTTTTCTCCATCTATCAGGTTTTTTATTTTATCTTGTTCCAAAACAGGATTTCTAATAAGTTCTAATATTAATTTCCCGGCTTCTTTATAATTTTTTTCAATTCCATTTACTTCAACTATAAGATAACTGTTATTACTGTATATATTGTAACTACAACCTAATTTGCTAAATTCATTTTTAAACTCATTTACAGTTTTATCCTTTGTACCCGCATAATTCATCATTTCAGAGGCATATTTTATCATTGGTAATTTATACTCGCCAATTCCATATTTTATTTTAAAAGTAAATATGTCGTTTACAGGGTTATTTGTATAATAGAAGTTACAGCCTTCAAATTCTAATTTTGTAACGTCATTATCAATATCAATATATTTCTCAATAAGTTCTTTAGTTTTTAGATTATCAAAATGTTTTGTGTATTCTGATTTTGCATTTGTATTTACTTTTAAAGGTTCAAATTCGGGCTTTTCAATTTTATCTTTTTTAGGAAATCCCATTTTTGAATGAAAAGCAAGGAAATTATCGCCATAATATTTATTTGCAATTTTTATAACATCATCTTTTGAAATAGAATTAATAATATCGGGTATTTTGTTGATGTAATCAATGTCTTTACCCTGTGTAAAAATTTCTAAAATATACATAGCTTTATCATCAATAGATTCAAGATCCATCATATACTCAACATATAATTCATTTTTTATGGCATCAATCATCCAATCGTCAAATTCTCCTTTATTTAATTTTTTCATTTCCGATAATATCAGTTGTTCAGCATCATCAAGATTTTGCCCCAATATTTTTGGCACAAAGAAAATTAATGAGGAACCATAATCTTTGTATGGCATTGAAAATACTTGTGCAACCATTATTTTGTTGTCTAAAACTATTTTATCTAAAATCCCTGTTTGATTTTCATTTGATAATATTCTGTTACAAATTTCAAGAGGTATTTCATCTTTATGCCCCGAAGGTGCAGAACGAAAACCAAGTATTCCAAGACCTATCGGGCTCATTTTCACTTTAGCATATTCTCTGCCTGTAAAAGGTTCTTCTTTGTATTTTATTGGTTCAGGTAATTCTCTTTTTTTCCATTTGCCAAATTTTTCTTTTATTAATGGTTTTATTTCATCAGAGTTGAAATCACCCACAAGTATCAATGCCATATTGTTGGGGACATAATATGTTTTAAAAAAATCGTACATTTTTGTGAGCGATGGATTTTTCAGGTCTTCTGTTGTACCAATTAATGTTTGTTGTCCGTAAGGATGTTGCTTGAAAAAATATTCATTAAATTTTTCAAATAATGGGAAAAAGAACATATCCTGATACATATTTTTTTCTTCGTAAACTACTTCCAATTCTGCCTGAAATGATCTAAAAACAGGATTTATAAATCTATGACTATATAAATCAAGCCATGGCTCTATTTGGTTTGAAGGAAAGGCATTATAAAAAACTGTGTTATCGGGACCGGTGCCTGCATTTAAATTGGTACCTCCCATACTTTTTATTAAATTGCTTAATTCATTGGGAATTGCATATTCAGCAGCTTTTAAAGATTCTTCATTTATTTGTTTTTGAATTTCTTTTCGTTTTTCCTCATCCTCTGTTTTTCCCAAATCATCATACAATTTGAATATGTTATCAATATGGATTTTTTCTTTTTCCCAATTTATAGTACCGAGTTCTTCTGTACCCTTAAAAAGCATGTGTTCCTGATAATGTGCCATACCCGTGGCATCTTTCGGGTCATCTTTTCCTCCTGCATTAACTATTACTCCTCCAAAAACTTTTGGTTTTGTATGATCTTCGCTAAGGAATACCGTTAAACCATTATCTAATACAAATTTTTCTACTTTAATATGTTGTGAAAAACTTATTGACACAGAAATTGTCCATATAATAATGGAAATAAAAATAATTTTTTTATTCATAATAATTTAGTTTTAATTGACGATAAAATTAAATAAATATGACGAAAAAGTGTATTGAAAAGTTACTATTTTATTATTTTAAAATTGTTTTTCTTGATTTAAGGAGTGCCCCATTAAGATTTCATATTGGTATATAAATAGAAAAGGGCATTGAAATAATCCAATGCCCATTTTCATTATTAACCTCAAAAATTAATTTATTATGAAAAACCTATGAAAGAAATTAATTTCTCTCTATTTTTTCACTACAAAGATAAGTACAGTTTATGTAATGACAATGTTTTATTTTTAAACAACATAAAATAAAAATGATTTACATATAATACCAAATGTTAATAACTTCAAAATTCTACAACTGTAAAAGATTTCGAGAGGTCAAAAAAATGCAAAATAAAAATTATTTACTTATTCACGATTAAAAACAGTAAAATTACACATAATTCAACATAATTTTAAATAATGATTAAGAATAATCAACGTATGCAGAAACCTATATGTTTTAAAATGTTGCCCGAATACCGCTTTCATTTTTGTTTTTTCTTACATTATAAATTAATTAAATAAATATCATTTATATCTTTGTTTTTTTCTTGAATGAACTATTCTGTATGAATATTATATCCAAATTAAAGCTAAATCCCCAAGAAAGAAAAACATTCAGTTTACATTTATCTTATGCAACTATTGAAGGAATAATTGCCGGAGTATTAGCTTTAAACGAGTTTGTTTTTATCAAAAGTTTAAAAGGTTCAGATTATCAACTTAGCTTTCTTTTCTCTTTTAGCATGGTAGTTTTTTTAATGCTAATATTTATCAATGAGTTTTTAAAAAGAATTAAAAGTCAGCGGAAACTATTGCGAATAGTGGCGATTTTAACAAGATTGCCATTACTTCTCTTGTTGTTTTTTCCTCACAATGTTGATGCAATAATCAAAACTCCGATATATCATTATATTTTTCTTGCAATCTTTCTAGTATATTTTCTTGCACATCCTATTGTAAGACCTTTAGTAAATCTATTTTTGAAAAATTCATACAGACACGAAAATTTTGGCAAACTATATAGTTATTCAACCACAGTAAATAAAATTGTAATTCTTATTATAACATTTTTGTTTGGTTTAATACTGGACTATGACAATTATGCATTTACTTATATTTATCCTGTTATTGGCATATTGGGCATCATATCAATATTTTTATTGTCTAAAATAGATTATATTGATAACCAAATTGATGTAAGCGAAAAAGGTTTCTTAATTTCAATTAAGAATTCTATTAAAAAAATGCTGGATATATTAAAAAATGACAAACCATATTTTTATTTCGAAATGGCATTTGTGTTATATGGTTTTGCTTTTATGATAAGCTATGCTGTAATAAATATATTTTTCGAAGATGTATTGCATCTAAACTATTCAAGTGTGGCATTTTATAAAAATTCCAGCAATATGGTTGCAATATTTCTTTTACCTTATTTTGGAAAACTAATTGGGAAAATTGATCCGCGTAAATTCGGTATTATAACTTTTATAGCCTTATTGTTTTATTTGTTATTTATGGCAATAACCGAATATACTCCTGAGACAATAAATGTATTTGGTATAAGTATTTTTATCACACTTATTATATCTTTTGTATTTTTGGGAATATTCACAGCCGGAATGCATTTACTATGGAGTATTGGTTCTGCTTATTTTTGCAAAGATGAAGATGCAGGTATTTATCAATCAGTTCATCTTTCATTAACAGGAACAAGAGCATTATTTATACCTGTACTTGGGATTGTAATGTATGAGTTAATTGGTTTTAGTGGAACATTTTTACTTGGTGTAATTGCATTAATGGCAGGAATTTTGATATTACGCTGGACAATGAAAAAACATAAAATAAAAGTTAAAAAATAAAGTATGAAATTATTATTTACTATAATTATTTTATTTATCTTATATGCTGGATTTGCACAGGAAGTTGAAATTTATAAAGACACTTTATCTGATATTAATAATGTAATTTATAATATTAAAGATGGGAAGGTTTATAAAAATAATTCTGTATATAATAGTGATATAGTATTGACATTACGTGAAAACAGAGTTTACAGAAAAAATTCCGAACTTGAAAGTGATATAGTTTTTACAATTAGAGATAATAAAACATATAAGAGTAATTCATTTGAAAATGATGATGTAATATTTACTTTAAGAAAAGGCTCTATTTATAAAGGAAATTTAAAAGGTAGCAGAGATATTTTATGTACTCTAAAAACGTCAAAAATATATAACAAAAACCTGATATATCCCGACGAAATCATTGTCAACTATAAAGGAGTTGCAACCCGCGAATATATTATGATAATTATATATATTATCAATTTTCCTAACGAATTAAGGTAAGACTTAATTATTTTTGATTATCTTTACAACATCATTAAGATATTGGAATTATGCAAACTATTGTTTTATATTTATCTTTTTTGCTCTTGTTTAGTTCAAATTTATTTTCTCAATCATTGAAATTGCAAAACACTGAAAATAGCAAAGTTAAAATCTTGGATAAATATAAATATCTTGAAATTAAATTGCGTGAAACAGGAAAAGATAATTTATTAAATAAAACATATTATGGGTTTTTCAATAATATTACTGATAATAAATATGAGTTTGATATTGATTATGAACATATAGAGGAAACATCAGCCGCTTTTAACTCTATGGTTTTTAGCACCAAGGAGTTTTTCGACACATCTTTTACAAGGTCTTTTTCAAGCAATGAGATAGAATATATAATACACCACAAAAAATCTGAAAGCATATTCAATAATATTGCGGAAATATGCCTGTATGGAGCAATAATAAGCCCTTTGTTTTGTACAGATTATAAAAATTTGATTATCAATTCTAATAACTATTTTATACTTACAGGTGGATTTCTTGGCACAGCACTAATTTCTTATACTATTTCTTTTTCGTTAAGTAAAAAGAAATTATTTATTTTCCCAAATTCTGCAGAAGAAGAAAAGAATATCTGGAAAATGGAATATTGATAGCCGGCCTATACATTAACATAAAATTAACATAATTTTAAAAATAATTAACAAACAATTTCAATTTTGGAATTATATTTGTAAAACAAAAAAACATAACTGAAAGCTTACTATAGATCATGAAAAATATTTTTACTGTTTTATTTTTACTTTTTGTTTTTACTTGTTATGGACAGTCATATTTAGGAAATAGCAGTAACAGAGCTGTTATAACTTGGAAAAACGACATTCACGATTTTGGGAAAATAAAACAAGGAAAACCCGTATTTATAATCTACAAATTTAAAAATGATGGTTTAAAACCATTAATTATAAAAAAAGTTGTATCAAGTTGTGGTTGTACCGTTCCTGAATACCCAAGAATACCAATAAGACCAATGTCTGGAGGAGAAATTAAAGCTACTTTTGATTCAAAAAAAGTGGGAGTATTCAGTAAAAGTGTTTCAGTAACTACAAATGCAAGCGAAAAGCCAAAAGTGTTGATCTTGAAAGGAGAAGTTATTCCCGGTTAATTTTCATTAATTCTTTACTTGTTTTAGCTCCTTTAATCTTTAAATATATTTTCACATTTTTGTTTATCGCTATATCTAAAACAGTTCTCGAATTAACATTAATAGAATTTATATCAGCACCATGCTTAATTAGAAAAATTACATTTTTCAAATTCCCTTGCTTTGCAGACCAAGCCAGCGCATTCATTCCCATTATATCTTTAATATCTACATCTGCATTATGTGATATAAGATATTCAGCAATCTCAGTATTCTCATTATTTAAAGCAATTTGTAAAGGAGTTGAACCAACATTTACTGTTTGATTTACATTTGCTCCACTATCAACAAGCAGCTTTACAACTTCATTATGGTTATATTTACAAGCATACGCCAATGCTGTCCATCTTGCTTTATTTTTCGCATTAATATCAATTCCTTTTTTTAAATAATTCCTAACTTTATTTAATTCCCCATTTGCTGCTAATGCAATAAATTTATCTTCCTTTTTTGTTAATTGTGAATAAAGTAGATTATTTGTGCAAACACAAGAAACAAGGATATAAATAATATATAAAACCCAAATACGCAAGTTGAAAAATTTATGTATTACATATTTTATTTACGAGATTTTTTCATTTTAGTTGTCTTTGTTTATTATATTTGTTTCTTTAAAAGATTGAATTAATTGAAGCACCATTAATATAATTCAAGACAATGGACAAGGAATTAAAATGGTATGTAGTATATACAAAATCAAGATCTGAAAAAAAAATTAACGAAAGACTTGAAAAAATTGGGATAGAAACCTATCTGCCATTAATTAAAACATTGCGACAATGGAGCGACAGGAAAAAGAAAGTTGAAATTCCTCTAATAAACTCTTACATATTCGTAAAAGCAAATAAGCTAAACTATACTTCCATTTTAAACACAGAAGGTGTAATTAATTTTATTAAATTTGAAAATAAACATGCATCTATCCCTGATAACCAGATAAATAATCTAAAGATTTTAATGCAGGACTCAAACGACATTACAGTATCAAATAATGAGTTTATTAAAGGAGAAAAAATAAAAATAGAATTTGGTAAGTTTAAAGGTTATAATGGCGAAATAAAAGAACTTAAGGGTAAACACAAGTTAATTGTTTATATTCAAGCATTAAATACTTCATTTAGTTTAGAAATTTCCGTAGAAAATGTATCAAAAGTATAATATAAGAATTATATTTGTGCGTAATTTTAAAAATTACTGTATTCCCTTTTGGGAGTGAGGAAAGCGAAGCTTTGTAAACACCTAAAATAATTAAAACAAATCAATTCCATAAGCCCTTTATTATATTAGACATACATGGATTGCGAAAAAATAAATAATCATATAATAAAATGGTTAATTGAGCAATTAAAAAACTCTAATCAAAAAGGTTTTGTTATTGGAGTTTCTGGAGGAATTGATTCTGCTGTTGTTTCAACATTATGTGCAACAACAAATTATCCTGTTATTGTTTTAAATATGCCAATATATCAAGTAAAAGAACAATTTGACAGAGCAAATGAACATATAAATTGGTTGAAACTAAATAAAAAAAATGTTAAAAGCTTTACACTTGATCTAACAGAGCCTTTTAAATCCTTAAACGATATTTTGCCTAATGAAGCAAAAAGTAATCTGGCATCGGCTAATACTCGTTCAAGGCTAAGAATGTCAACACTTTACTCGTTTGCCAATTCAAATAACTATTTGGTTTGTGGTACTGGTAACAAAATTGAAGATTTTGGAATTGGTTTTTTTACTAAATACGGTGATGGTGGTGTAGATATTAGTCCAATAGCCGATCTTCTTAAATCTGAAGTATATGAATTAGGAAAATACCTTGGAATTTCAAAAACAATTTTAGAGGCCGCTCCTACTGATGGTCTTTGGGAAAAAGACAGAAACGACGAAGAACAAATTGGTGCAAGTTATGATGAACTTGAATGGGCTATGGACTATTGTGATACAAATGGAGACAATATAGAGTTTGATAACATTACTGAAATAACGAACAGACAAAAAGAGGTATTAAAAATATACATACATCGAAACAAGGCAAGCAAACATAAAATGCAAATGCCTCCGGTTTGTGACTGTAGCGAAATAAAGTAAACTTAATAAACTTGAAAAATCCTTAAAAATAGAAAATTTTCAATTTTTGTAATTTTTCGAGGATGCCGGACCAAGACATTGGTCGGCACTTGATAAACTTTAAGAACTTGACAAACTTTCTAACTTGATAACTTGACAACAATAACAACACAACATGCCCCAAGGCGAAATTATTTTATATAAAGATTCTTTTGATTCCAATTTTCAGATTGAGGTTAGGGTAGATGAAGAAACAGTCTGGCTTACTCAAGCACAAATGGTTGATCTTTTTAGTTCTACCAAACAGAATATCAGCCTGCATATTAATAATATTTTTAAAGAAAAGGAATTATTGAAAAATTCAGTTGTCAAGCATTCCTTGACTACTGCAAAAGACGGTAAAAAATATAAAACAGCATTCTATAATTTAGATGTTATAATTTCGGTGGGCTATCGTGTAAAGTCTATTCGTGGCACACAGTTTAGAATTTGGGCAAATAAAATTTTAAAAGACTACTTGCTTAAAGGGTATGCCATAAATCAAAGAGTTAAAAAGCTTGAAACCAAGGTTCAGTCATTGGAACACAAAACGGAAGAATTTGATTTACATATAAAAACAAGCCTTCCTCCTAAAGAAGGCATCTTCTTTGACGGACAGATATTTGATGCTTATAAATTTGTTTCTGATTTAATTAAAACGGCAAGCAAGGAAATAATACTCATTGACAATTACATCGATGATTCAGTATTGACACTTCTATCCAAAAGAAAAAAGAATGTCTCTGCAAAAGTATTTACTCAAAATATATCAAAACAACTAAAGCTTGACCTTGAAAAACATAACCAGCAGTATGACCTTGTTGAGATTTGGGAATTTAAAAAATCTCACGATCGTTTTATTATTATAGATAATAACATTGTGTACCATATAGGAGCCTCATTAAAAGATCTGGGTAAAAAATGGTTTGCATTTTCAAAAATAAAAATCAATGCATCAGAAATATTAAATAAATTACAAACTTGACAAACTTTCAAACTTTAAAAACTTGACAAACTTTAAGAACTTGAAAAACTTTCTAAACTTTACAAACTTTATAAACTTGATAACTTAAATAATGACTAAAGAAACTGCAATAAAATTATTTAAAGACAAACAAATACGTACACATTGGGATGACAAAGAAGAAAAATGGTACTTTTCAATTGTTGATATTGTTGGATTTCTTACTAATAGTGCTAATTCAAGAAAATACTGGAGTGTTTTAAAAACAAGATTAAAAGCTGAAGGAAGTGAGTTGGCTACAAATTGTAGTCAACTGAAAATGCTTTCTGCTGATGGCAAAATGTATCTAACAGATGTTGCTGATACAGAAACGCTTTTTAGATTAATTCAATCTATTCCTTCACCAAAAGCTGAACCATTTAAAATCTGGCTGGCAAAAGTTGGTAGAGAGCGTATTGACGAAATTGAAGACCCTGAATTAGGAATTGACAGATTAATGGAAACATACTTAAAAAAAGGTTATAGTAAAAAATGGATAAATCAACGTTTAAAAAGCATTGAAATAAGAAAGGAACTTACTGATGAATGGGAAAAGCGTGGAGTACAAAAAGGACAGGAATATGCAATGTTAACCGATGAAATAACAAAAGCATGGAGTGGATTTTCATCAAAGCAATATAAACAATTCAAAGACTTAAAAAAGGAAAATCTCCGAGACCATATGTCTAATTTGGAATTGGTTTTAAATATGCTTGCAGAAGCAACAACTACAGAGATTTCAAAAGAAAAAAAACCGAAAACATTTAAAGATAACAGAAAAATTGCTAAACAAGGTGGCACAATTGCAGGAAACACTAGAAAAGAAATTGAAGTAAAGTCTGGGAAAAAATTGTGACGAAACAAAACGCAAAACAACTAAGTAAAAATCAAAACAAGAAATTAGACTAATTTGACAAACTTGAAAAACTTGATAACTTTACAAACTTGAAAAACTTGAAAAACTTTCTAACTTGAAAAACTTTACAAACTTGACAACTTGATAAACTTTCTAACTTGACTAACTTGATAAACTTGAAAAACTTGATAACTTGAAAAACTTGATAACTTGAAAAACTTTACAAACTTGATAACTTGAAAAACTTTCTAACTTGATAAACTTGATAAACTTGACAAACTTTCTAACTTGATAAACTTGATAAACTTGATAACTTGAAAAACTTTCAAACTTGATAAACTTTCTAACTTGACAAACTAAACTAAATGGATCTACAAATAATTCAAAATAAAATTTATGAAATTAGAGGACAAAAAGTAATGTTAGATTACGATTTAGCAGAACTTTATGAAGTTTAAACAAAAGCTCTTAATCAGGCGGTTAAAAGAAATATTAAAAGATTCCCTTCTGATTTCATGTTTCGTATCTATATTGAAGAATGGACACTTATCCGGTCACAAAACGAAACCGCAATAAATAATGATGATAACATGCAGTCACAAATTGTGACCACATCACAAAAAAAAAGAAATATTCAAGCTATTACATAAAACAAACTGTATAAATTAATGCATGATAAAAATCAAATAATAAAGCTTGATAGAATCCGGAACGATATTCTTACTATTCGTGATGTACAGGTAATTATTGACAGTGATCTGGCAGAAATGTATGGAGTATCTACCTCACGACTAAATGAACAGGTTAAAAGAAACAAGGAACGCTTTCCTGAAGATTTTTTGTTTCAATTATCTAAACAAGAATGGGATATCTTGAAATCGCAATTTGCGACATCAAGATGGGGTGGACGAAGAAAGCTTCCCTATGTTTTTACTGAACAGGGTATAGCATCGCTTTCTGGTGTATTAAACAGCGAAACAGCCATAAACGTAAATATTACTATAATGAGAGCATTTGTACAAAAAAGAAGTAAGAATAAATAAATGCAAAAACAAAAAAACATAGCAATTATACCAACGAGAAGAGTTACAAACTCTATACCATAAACCACTAGTTACAAACGAGGGGCATTGGGAGTAATTTAAACAAAAATGATTAATAACGAAATAGTAATATATCAATCAGACGAACTTTCTACAAAGTTAGAAGTAAAAATAGAAAAAGAAACAGTTTGGCTAAATCTCAAACAAATATCAGAATTATTTGAACGAGATAAATCCGTAATATCTAGACATATTAGAAATGTGTTTAAAGAGGGTGAATTAGATAAAAAAGCAGTTGTTGCAAAAAATGCAACAACTGCTTTAGACGGAAAAATTTATCGAGTAGATTTTTACAACTTAGATGTGATAATTTCTGTGGGTTACCGTGTTAAATCTAAACGAGGGACACAATTTAGAATTTGGGCAAACCAAATAATAAAAGACTTTTTATTAAGAGGTTATGCCATAAATCAAAGAGTAAATAATATTGAACAAAAACTAATAGACCACGATAAAAAGTTTGATTTATTAATTAAAACAAATTTACCTCCAAACGAAGGAATTTTTTATGATGGACAAATTTTTGACGCATATCATTTTGTTTCCGATATAATTAAAACGGCTAAAAAAGATATTATCCTAATAGATAATTATATCGATGAAAGTGTCCTGCTTTTATTATCAAAAAGAAAAGCTGGTGTAAAGGCATGTATTTATACTTCAAAAATATCAAATCAATTGAAGCAGGATATTGAAAAATTCAACAAACAATACAGCAAAATTGATGTACAAACTTTCACAAAATCTCACGATCGTTTTATTATTATTGATAATTCAATTGTTTATCATATAGGAGCCTCATTAAAAGATCTGGGTAAAAAATGGTTTGCATTTTCAAAAATAAAAATCAATGCATCAGAAATATTAAATAAATTACAAACTTGATGAACTTGACAACCAAAAACTCCATACTTAATCTTATAGGTCGCGATAAATTACTGTTTACACAGGATATTTCAAATCACAAGCAGGAACTTGAAAAGGAAATTTTATCCTCATCTTTTCTCGTACTTGGAGGAGCCGGTTCCATTGGTCAGGCTGTTGTGAAAGAAATTTTTAAACGGAATCCGAAAAAACTGCATGTTGTAGACCTAAGTGAAAACAACATGGTAGAGTTAGTGCGTGACATTAGAAGTTCATTCGGATATATTGATGGCGATTTTCAGACATTTGCACTTGATATAGGTTCGTCGGAATATGATGCTTTTATTGAATCTGATGGAAAATACGATTATGTTTTAAATCTTTCGGCATTAAAACATGTACGTAGCGAAAAAGATCCATTTACATTAATGCGAATGATTGATGTAAATATTTTTAATACAGAAAAAACAATTAAACAGTCAATTGCTAAAGGAACAAAAAAGTATTTCTGTGTTTCAACAGACAAAGCTGCAAATCCTGTAAATATGATGGGTGCATCAAAACGCATCATGGAAATGTACTTAATGAAATATAGTCAAGAAATTGAAATTTCTACTGCTCGTTTTGCTAATGTAGCATTTTCAGATGGTTCTTTATTACACGGTTTTAATCAACGCATTCAGAAAAATCAACCTATTGTTGCTCCAAATGATATTAAAAGATATTTTTTAATACCGCAAGAATCCGGAGAATTATGTCTAATGTCTTGTATCTTTGGTAAAAACAGAGATATCTTTTTTCCAAAATTAAGTGAAGAATTGCATTTAATATCTTTTGCCAAAATAGCAGTAGAATATCTAAAAGAAAAAGGCTATGAAGCTGTATTGTGCAAAACAGAAGATGAAGCTAGAGAATTAGCCAAAACTTTACCCAAAGAAAATAAATGGCCATGTTTATTTACTAAAAGTGATACTACAGGAGAAAAGGACTTTGAAGAATTTTACACAGAAAAGGAAACCTTAGATATGAAACGCTTTAATAATCTGGGAGTAATAAAAAACGACTTAAATTTTAACAATGATAAATTAGAGCTATTTACAGATACTATTCAATATTTAAAGAAAGATAAGAAATGGAATAAAAAAGAAATACTTGACCTATTCTTTAAAATGATTCCTAATTTTGAACACAAAGAAACTGGTAAATATTTGGATTCTAAGATGTAAGATTCCAATCGATAATAATTGCATTGCATACAGCATATTAATTCTTAATGTTTTAAAAATTATAAAAATATCATGGACTTAAACAATAAATCAATATTAATAACCGGAGGAACTGGTTCTCTTGGAAAACAATTAACTAAACGTATATATCAGGAATGGCCAAATGTAAAACGGCTTGTAATTTACTCAAGAGATGAACAAAAGCATTATCAAATGGCACAGGAATATCCACATGAAAAATATTCATCAATAAGATATTTCATTGGAGATATTAGAGATAAGGAAAGATTGATTAGAGCAATGGAGGGTATTGAAATTGTAATTCATGCAGCAGCAATGAAACATGTGGATATAGCTGAATACAATCCAATGGAAGCAGTTAAAACTAATATAATTGGTGCTGAAAATGTAATAAATGCATGTTTTGTAACTGGAGTTGAAAAGGTTGTAGCACTTTCAACTGATAAGGCTGCTGCTCCTATAAATCTTTATGGAGCTACAAAACTAGCTTCTGATAAATTATTTATTGCTGCTAACAATATTCGTGGATGGAAAAATATTAAGTTTTCAGTTGTTCGTTATGGAAATGTGATGGGCTCAAATGGTTCTGTAATTCCATTTTTTCTAAAAAAGCGCAAAGAAGGAGTTCTTCCTATTACGGATAAAAATATGACAAGATTTAACATCTCACTTGATGGTGGAGTGGATATGGTTTTCAATGCAATAAAAAATGCTTGGGGAGGAGAAATATTCGTTCCAAAAATTCCATCATACAAAATAATGGATGTTGCAGATGCTATAGGACCTGATTGTGAGAAGAAAGAGGTAGGAATAAGACCCGGAGAAAAAATTCATGAAGAAATGATTACTACTTCTGATTCATTTTTTACTTATGATATGGGGAATTATTACGCAATACTTCCTTCTCGACCAATTTTTGATCTTCAAAAATTTATTAAAGAAACAAATGCAAAAAAAGTCCCTGAAGGTTTCTCATACAATTCTGGTAACAATGATAAATGGGAAACCGTGGAGAGTATGAGGGAGTTGATTAGAAAACATGTAGATGACTCAATTTAAAAGCATGAAGCCAATAAATTACGGCAGACAAAATATTACCAAAGAGGATATTGACTCAGTAGTCAAAACTCTAAAATCTGATTATTTGACTCAAGGTCCAAAAATCAAGGAATTTGAAGAAAAATTTGCAAAATACGTAGATGCAAAATATGCAGTAGCTGTTTCTAACGGAACTACTGCTCTACATTTATGTAATATGGCATTAGGTGTTAAAAAAGGTGATAAAGTAATTACAACACCAATAACTTTTGTTGCTTCTGCAAATTGTGTGCTTTATTGTGGTGGTGAAATTGATTTTGTTGATATTGATCCAAAAACTTATTTGATGGATCTAAACAAACTTGAAGAAAAACTTAAAAATATACCAAAAAGAACTTACAAAGGTGTAATTCCTGTTGATTTTGCAGGATACCCAGTTAATTTAGAAAAGTTAAAAAAAATTGCAGAAAAATATAATCTCTGGATAATTGAAGATGCCTGCCATGCCCCCGGAGGATATTTTATAGATTCAAAAGGAGAAAAACAAAATTGTGGTAATGGAAATTTTGCTGATCTCGCTATTTTTTCATTTCATCCGGTTAAGCATATTGCAACAGGTGAAGGAGGAATGGTTACAACAAATAACAAAGGATTGTACGATAAACTAAATTTACTTCGAACCCATGGGATTACTAAAGATCCTGAAATGCTTTATGAAAACCATGGTGGGTGGTATTATGAAATGCAGGAATTAGGGTTTAATTATCGTTTATCTGATATTCAAGCTGCTCTTGGAATATCACAATTGAAAAGAGCAGAAGAGGGAGTGAAAAGAAGAAATGAGATAGCAAGAAAATACAATGAAACCTTCAAAGATACATCAATAAAAACTCCATTTTTAGATGATAATGCTTCTCATGCATACCATTTATATGTAATTCAGACTGAAAAAAGAAAAGAACTTTATAATTATTTAAGGGAACATAAAATATATACACAAGTACATTATATCCCGGTTCATTTGCAAGCATATTATAAAAACTTAGGATGGGAAAAAGGTAATTTCCCAATTGCTGAAAAATATTACGAGCAATGTTTAAGTTTACCTATGTTTCCAACACTGAGCGATGAAGAACAAGATTTTGTTATTAAAAAAATAATTGAATTTATAACAAAGTAAATGACTCCCAATAAACTTAAAAATATAATTTTGCAAGGCGAGGGTCTTAAAATTGAATTTAAAAAAGCTAAAAATAGTTTGCCAAATAATTTATTTGAAACAGTTTGCTCTTTTTTAAATAAAAGTGGCGGAGAGATTATTCTTGGTGTTGATGATGATAAAAACATTATAGGAATTAACGAAAATATTGTTGAACAGTTAGCAAAAGAAATAGCAAATTTAAGTAATAATAAACAAAAATTATTTCCTTCTTTTTTATTGGAGCCACATATTATTGAGTATAAGAACAAAAAGCTTATTTATATTTTTGTTCCTATATCATCTCAAGTTCATAAAACTGCAAATAAAATATACGACAGAAGTGTTGATGGTGATTTTGTTTTAAACAACGATACTCAAGTAAAACAATTATATATCAGAAAGTCTACCGAATATTCAGAAAATAAGATTTATCCTTTTCTTTTCGAAAGTGATTTTACTAAAGGTATTATAGAAAGAACACGTAGAATTATAAGAGTTTATAGACCTAACCATCCGTGGAACGAACTCTCTAACAAAGATTTTTATAAATCAGCAGGTTTATATAGAAAAGATATGGCAACTGGTAAAGAAGGCTTTACTATGTCAGCTTTGTTATTATTTGGCAAACCAGAAACAATAGGCAGTGCAATACCACATTATAAAATAGATGCCATTTTAAGGATAGAAAATATTGATAGGTACGATGACAGAATAAATATTAGATGTAACATTATAGAGGCTTACGATAAATTAATGGAATTTGTAACTAAACACTTGCCAGATAAATTTTATATGCAAGGTGACCAGCGGATTTCTTTACGTGAGAAAATTTTTAGAGAAATAGTAGCTAATATATTAATTCATAGAGAATATACTAACGCATTTCCTACAAGTTTTATTATTTACAGAGATAAAGTAGTATGTAAAAATGCCAATAAGCCTCATAATTTGGGTAATTTAATACCCGGAAATTTCTCTCCATTTCCAAAAAATCCACATATTGCACAAATTTTTACTCAAATGGGACGCTCAGAGGAACTTGGCACAGGTATTAAAAATGTTTTCCGTTATAATAAAATATACTCTAATGCCGACAATAATGAGTTTTTAGAAGATGATATTTTTATTACATCTGTACCTCTAAAATTATTTAAAGAATTAAATGATACTGTAAATGATACAATAAATGACACAATAAATGACACAATAAATGACACAATAAATGACACAATAAATGGCACAATAAATAATAAAGAAAAAGTACTGGAATTAATTAAAAATAATAATAAAATAACTACAACAAATTTAGCATTAAAGTTAAATGTTTCGAGAAGTACTATTGCAAGGATAGTGAATAAGCTTATAGAGAAAAATGTTATTAAAAGAATAGGAAGTAAAAAAACTGGTTATTGGGAGGTAATAAAATAATGCAAAAACAAAAAAATATAGCAATAATTCCTATCCATTTAAATTCATGTCATAAAAATTTAAATTGGAAAAAGGGAGATTTCCTTATTGCTGAAAAATATTATGAGCAATGTTTAAGTTTACCAATGTTTCCTATTTTAAGTGACAAAGAACAGAATTTTGTAATAGAAAAAGTTCTTGAATTTGTAAAATGAAAAACACAACCATCATACCTATACAAGACGGAAATAAAAAAACATCACGAAAAAGGATAAAATTCAATGTGAAAAACACGATAATGTTTGATGTATTTTGCAACAATACCGTTAATTTATAATTTCAACATATAATTTAATATTTGATATTTTTCCTTGCGGATTTTAAATCCTAACAAACAAAATGCTTTTTAATTCTATAGACTTTGCAATATTCTTACCGATAGTATTTATACTATATTGGTTTGTAATAAATAAAAACCTTAAGCTTCAGAATTTATTAATTGTCGCTGCAAGCTATTTGTTTTATGGATGGTGGGATTGGCGATTTTTATCTTTAATTTTGTTTAGCACTATTGTTGACTTTTTAGTTGGATTAAAACTTTCAAAAGAAGAAAATAAAACTAAACGAAAAATTTTACTTTTGACTAGTATATTAGTAAACCTTGGTTTTCTTGGCTTTTTCAAATATTACAATTTCTTTCTTGACAATTTTATAACTGCTTTTTCATTTTTTGGGACTGAAATAAAAGGCAATTCCTTAAATATCATTCTACCAGTAGGAATAAGTTTCTATACATTTCAAACGTTAAGTTACACTATTGATATTTACAAACGGAAATTTGAACCAACTAAAGACTTCATTGCTTTTACTGCGTTTGTAAGCTTTTTCCCTCAATTAGTTGCAGGACCAATAGAACGAGCAAAAAACCTGCTTCCACAATTTTATAAAAAACGAACCTTCGATTATGGTAATGCAGTAAATGGACTCCAACAAATACTTTGGGGATTATTTAAGAAAATTGTTATAGCAGATAATTGTGCTGAATATGCTAATATGATTTTCAATAGCTCGGCTGATTATTCCGGTAGTACTTTAGTATTAGGAGCGTTGTTTTTCACTTTTCAAATATATGGGGACTTTTCAGGTTACTCTGACATAGCAATTGGTACATCTAGGCTTTTTGGCTTTAACTTAATGAGAAATTTTGCATTTCCATATTTCTCAAGAGATATTGCCGAGTTTTGGAGGCGTTGGCATATTTCTCTTTCTACGTGGTTTAGAGATTATTTATATATCCCTTTAGGGGGTAGTAAAGGTGGAACAGGTATGAAAATAAGAAATACGTTTATTATATTTATTGTGAGTGGCTTTTGGCACGGAGCAAACTGGACATTTATAATTTGGGGTATTTTAAACGCAATTTACTTTTTACCTCTTCTACTTCTTAATAAAAACAGGAATAATATTGATATCGTCGCAAAAGATAAATTTTTGCCATCTATTAAAGAACTATTTGGAATAACAATAACTTTTGGATTAACAGTTTTTGCTTGGATATTTTTCAGAGCAGAAAATATTGAGCATGCATTTAATTATATCTCTGAAATATTCTCAAAATCAATTTTTACTATTCCTAATTTTGATAATATGCGAACCGCCTTAAATATAATTTTTTTAATAATGGGTTTTATTGTTATTGAATGGCTTGGTAGAAAAGAACAATTTGCTATTTCGATTATAAAAAAGGTAAAACCTCCGGTTATTAGATACTTGTTCTACTATTTAATTGCTATTACAATTATGATTTACGGTAATTTTAATGAAAACCAGTTTATTTATTTTCAATTCTAATATGAAAAAATTTATTAAAAAATTATTTCTTATCGTTTTAACTGTGTTATTATTGTTAACTACTGTAAACTACTTTGGGGATGCTGCCAGACTATTTGATAGTAATTATGAAATTAAAATGGCTTCTATTATAAGGCAGGGCTATAATGTAACTAATATTTCTAACTTTAATGAAAGATTGTTTCAAAAAGAGATTATAAAAAATTTAAAAGTAAATCCAGATATTTTAGTATTAGGCTCTAGCCGTTCTATGTTAATAAATTCTGATTATTTTGAAGAAGAACAATTTTTCAATAGTAGTGTCAGTGGGGCAAGTATTGAAGATATAATTGGGATTTATCAGTTATATATAGACAATGATAAACTCCCTGAAAAAATTATTTTATGCATTGATCCTTGGATTTTCAACGAAAATAATGGGCAAAAAAGGTGGCAATCTCTGCAACTTGAATACTATAAATTTAAAGGAGAGGAAAGAATAATTGAAAACAGTCTTAACATTGATAAATATTTTCAAATTTTCTCATTATCGTATTTTCAAGGTTCATTAAAAAATTTATTTAAAGTAATTTTTGGAGAAAATTATCCAGTTGCAACAAAAAACAAAGAAAATGAAAATGCAACAATCTTGATTGATGGGTCTTATGTTTATAGTAAAATAAAACGAGAATGTTCAGAAAAATTAACGGAAAGAATATCAAAACAATATGTTAATGATGAAATCTATAGTATTGAACAATTTGAAAATATTTCGGAAAAAATTAGAAATTCATTTTCACTTTTAATTAAAGATATAAAATCAAAAGACATTGAAATTGCTTTTTTCCTTCCACCCTACTACCCTTCTGTCTACAATGTGATTAGAGAGGATTATACTATGGTCGATATGGTAGAAGTGTACATAATAGAGTATGCTAAAACTAATAATATTAAAGTCTATGGTTCATTCAACCCCATTAATATAAATTTAAACGAGTCTTATTTTTATGACGGAATGCACTGTAAAGAATCTGGTATAAAAAAAATTTTGAATTCAAAAATGTAAACAAACACTAATTTACGACATTGGTATGGTAAAATGAAATACCTTACAGTAAATCTGACTAAGCATTAAAACAGAATTAGTAAAATAAATAATGAAGAAATACACATAAATGAGAAACAAACTAGCAATAGGGACAGTACAATTTGTTTTGGATTATGGAATAAGTAATGATAATGGAGAAGTTCCTTTAGACGAAATAAAAAATATATTGAACAAGGCTAATGAAAATTCTATAGACTTAATTGATACTGCAAAAGCATACGGTAAAAGTGAACAAAAACTAGGAAAACTTGGCTTATCTGATTTTAAGCTAATAACAAAATTAAGCAATTTAAAAAATATTAAAAACGCTATCGAAGATTCTCTATGCAAGTTAAATATTAATAAATTGTATGCCGTATTAGTTCATGATTTTAATACTTTCATTTCTATCTAACAAGCTTATAATGATTATAAATCATCTGAACACTGTGAAAATAAAGTTAATAAAATTGGGTTCTCTTTAAATAAAGTTTCAAAATTAGAATATTTGCTATCAAACAAAAATCATTAATGCAGAAAAGTGGAAAACTAATTTTTCGGAATTATTTAACACCAAACTGCAAGCCGTTGAAACAGAAACAACTATGGATTTCAATTTTGCAGTATTAAAATTTAAACATACAATTAAAAAGAAGTAATAATATTAAATGCAAAAACAAAAAAACATAGCAATAATACCTGCAAGAGGTGGCAGTAAACGAATACCAAGAAAAAACATTAAAGATTTCTTAGGCAAACCAATTATTGCATATTCTATTGAAGCTGCATTACAATCTAAGCTTTTTGATGAAATAATGGTTTCTACTGATGATAATGAAATTGCAGAAATTGCAAAGCAGTATGGAGCAAAAGTTCCTTTTTTTAGAAATGAAAAAACAGCAAATGATTATGCAGGCTTAGCTGATGTTATAATTGAAGTCTTAGAGCAATATAAAAACCAAAATATTGAATTTAAAAATGTTTGTTGCATTTTAGCAACAGCTCCGTTTATTACAGAAAATGAATTAATAAATTCATTTCATAAATTAAAAGACAGCAATTTTGATTCTATTTTTCCTGTTGTTAGATATTCATTCCCTATACAAAGAGCAATGCAGTTTGCAGAAGATAATATAAAAATGATTTGGCCTGAAAATTTAACTAAACGGTCGCAAGATCTAACACCAAGCTTTCATGATGCTGGTTTATTTTATTGGACAAAAACAAATATAGTTCTAAAGCATAAAAAACTTTGGACTGACAATACAACTGCCATAGAAATTAGCGAATCGAAAGCTCAGGATATAGACACAGAAGAAGATTGGTATTTAGCAGAATTAAAATATAAATTAATGTACAAATAAAATTGCATTTAAAACAACAAATATTATTTCGAGCAGATGGAAATTCTGAAATAGGCCTGGGTCATTTATATAGGCTTTTTGCATTATTCGAAATGTTAAAGAAAGATTACAGTTGCATTTTTGTTACTAAAGAAGATTCGGCAAAACATGTTATTCCCGAAGATTATTTAGTAGAGTTAATGCCTTTGGAAGTGAAATTAGAAGACGAAACTCAATGGTTGAAAAATCATTTTCAAAATAATGCAATTGTTATTGCTGATGGATATCAATTTAAATCCGATTATCAGAAATCTATTAAAGATGCAGATTTTAAGTTGGTTTATATCGACGATTTGCAAGAATACCATATGTATGCAGATTTGATTATTAATCATGCCCCAGGAATACTTGCAGAGAATTATAGCGCAGAATCTTATACTGAATTTGCAATTGGTCTAGAATATGCACTTTTAAGGCCTTCTTTTTTAAATTTTGACAGATCGAATATCAAGAAGTCGAGCAAAATAGAAAATATTTTTGTTGCGTTTGGTGGTGCGGATCCTGAAGATTATACTTTTAAAACAGTTGATGCGATTAAGGCTCTTGAAAGAATTATTACAATTAATGTTGTTTTAGGCGGTGCTTATAAGCATCAGAAAATAATAAATCTTCAATCTGATAAAATCAGAATTCACCGTGATTTATCCGAAACCCAATTGTTTGATTTAATGTCGAAAACAGATTTGGCGATAACTACCGCAAGCACTGTTAGCATGGAACTTGCTTTTATGGGAATACCAATGGTTCTTGGATATTTTGTAGATAATCAAAAAAGAATATTTCATGGTCTTATCAATCATGCGCCATCATTGCCAATTGGAAATTTAAAGCGTTTTGATTTTGCTGGTTTACCAAATATTATTAACCATTTTCAAGAGCATCCTACCCAAAATAAAATAATTCTATCCAAACCCAAAATAAATATCATTCGTGGAATTAGAAACCTCAATTTAGCAATAAGAAATGTAAACAAAGAAGATCTTGATATGTTTAATAAATTACAAGCATTTTTTGATGAGAAAGAAATTCCATTTGATATTTTACAAGCCTATGATTATCTAGATCTAAATCCTGAAATTAGTAATTTGAATCAACATATATCATTACGGTATAAAACTGATCAGGAATTAATTGATACCTTAAACAAGGTTACAAAAATAATAGAATAAAATATTGCTATGAAGCTAAAAGTATATTTCCGAGTTGATAGCAATTCAGAAATAGGATTTGGGCACATAATTCGCTGCACTGCTATTTCAGATATTCTACGTGACGATTTCTCTTGTACTTTTCTTATTAAGAATCCTTCAGAATATTTAATTGGTGAAATATCTGCTACAGGGGCAAATTATATTGTTATACCTGAATCACAAAATATATTAGTAGAAGCAAAAATAATTACTGAAAAATATATTCAAAAACAAGATATCGTATTAATTGACGGTTATCAATTTAAAACTGAATACCAAGAGATATTGAGAAGATCTGGATGTAATATCGTTTACATTGATGATTTTAATGACAAGGATTATATCTGTGATGCTTTGATAAATAATATTCCAGGCTTTACTGAACAATCTTTTAAAAAAAAGAGTTATACTAAGCTTTATTTAGGAACTGATTATGCCTTATTGCGGAAAGAATTTTTTAACCCTTCTTTAAGAAAAATTGCGAAAAAACGCAAAACAATTTTAGTGTCATTTGGTGGAGCTGATATCTATAATTTATCATTGAAAATCATACAATTTATTAATAAAATTAGGCCTGATTATTCAATTAATGTATTAATTGGAGATGCCTATATGCACAATGAGACTTTGAAGAATATTAGTAATGTAAAATTACACCATAATATTTCTGCAAAAGATGTAGCTGAATTAATTGCACAAAGTAAAATTTGTATAATTCCTGCTAGTAGTATTTTAAATGAAGCAGCTTGTGTTGGTTCAAAAATATTAGTTGGGTATTTTGTTGACAATCAAGTTCAACCGTATAATTATTTTATTGAAAACCAAATGGCCATTGGAATTGGTAATATCCATGAACTAACGCTAACTTTATTAAAAACAAAATTTGAGGAAGTTCTAAAAGCAGATTGTTTAATAGAAAATCAATTTCAAAAATATCGATTTCAGCAAATAGAAAACATAAAGAATATTTTTTATCAATTGTAATAAAGTTTACATACCTAATAGATGAACAAAATGCCTGAATTAACGTCCTTAGAAGAGTTTTCTTCAAAACATTTAGATACAACCTATAAGTGGCTTAACGAACCCGATTTCAGAAGAGATTTCTTAATTAGAAGAGAAATATCATGGGGGAATCATCTTGAATGGTATGAAAATTATAAAGAAGATGAATCACAGAAAATATTTGCTATACTCTATGAAGGAATACATGTAGGGAATATTGGTTACAAATTTATAAACTTGAATGATGATATTTCTGAATTTTGGACATACATTGGAAACCAAAGCTATAGAGGAAAAGGCATCGCTAAAGCAGCATCTAAACAATTTATAAATATAGGCTTCAATACTCTAGGATTAAATAAAGTCTACTGTAGAATTATTGAATACAATACTCCGTCAATTAATTTATATAAAGGTCTAGGATTTAGGATGGAAGGTGAATTTATTCAAGAAATGAAAATTGACAAAAAATATTATACAATTTTTCGTTATTCCTTATTAAAAGACGACTTTCTAAAAAACAATCCATCACATCTATAATTGAATTTTAATAAAAAGCAACTTAGGTTTATTACTTATTATCGAGGAAATATGGCAAAGAAAATAATGATTATTGGTGCAGGCGAGATGCAAATACCAATAATAATAAAAACCAAAGAGCTTGGTTTTTATACCATTACAATTGATATTAACATTAAAGCGCCAGGAAACAAATATGCAGATTTGGCTTTAGAAATAGATACAAATGATAAAGATTCTATACTAGAACATGCAAAAAAACATAAAATAGATGGTATTCTTACCACTTCAGATTTACCAGTTAGAGTAGTGGCATATGTATCTAAAAAACTTGGCTTATTTGGATTAACAGAAAAAGCTGCAGAGATTTGCACAGACAAATACCTTTTGCGAAACCATTTCAAAAAACATAATTTCTTAACGCCTAAATATCAATTAATTGATAATTTTAATTTTGACGCCACCAAAATTGACTATTTCCCTGTAGTTGTTAAGCCTGTAGACTCGTCTGCAAGTAGAGGTGTATCTAAAGTTGAAAAAATTGAAGATTTAAATGCTGCAATTGAATTTGCAAATGTTTATTCGAAAACAAATAGGGTAATTGTAGAAGAATTTATTGAAGGAAAAGAATATAGTGTTGAAACCTTTACACAAAAAAAAATTACTACGATAATAGCCATCACTGAAAAAGAGACGGCTGGTGAGAATAATAAATATTTTGTAGAGGATAGACATATTATTCATGCCGATTTATCAGCAACAGAAGAAATACGAGTGAAAAAACGTGTTAATGAAATCGTTAACAGTTTGCAAATTGGAGATAGCTCAACTCATACTGAATTAAAGATTAATAATAAAGGAATATTTGTTATTGAAGTAGGAGCAAGATTAGGAGGAGATTTTATAACCTCAAATTTGGTTCCATTATCGACTGGTGTTGATATGTTATCAAATACAATTAAATTGGCACTTGGCGAACCAATTGATGTGATTCCTAAATTTCATAAATTTTCTGGTGTGCAATTTATTAATTCGCAAAATTATTTTTTAATTAAAAACTATATTAAAAAATCTGTCCATAAAATTTCAGAATATCATATTGAGCCATATGCTGAGACGGAACTTAAAAGTTCATTAGATAGACTCGGATACTTTATTGCTTCTTCAGATAAGAGAGATGATTTAATTCAAATTTTAAACTGTAACCATAAATGAAAATAGATAATTTTGAAATTGCTAAAGGTAATGTCTTCATAATAGCTGAACTTTCAGCTAATCATGGGAAAGATATTGAAATAGCAGTTGAAACAGTTCGTGCTGCTAAGCGAGCAGGTGCTAATGCCATAAAATTACAGACTTACACCGCGGACACAATTACAATTGATTGTGATAAAGACGATTTTCTTATTAAAGGTACGATTTGGGACGGACAAAAACTTTACGATTTATACAAAGAAGCATCATTACCATGGGAATGGCACCAAAGGCTTTTTGAAACAGCCATTGAAGAAGATTTAATTTGCTTTTCTTCACCTTTTGATAAAACTGCAGTAGATTTTCTTGAACAATTTAATCCTCCAGCATATAAAATTGCATCTCTAGAGCTAACAGACATTCAGCTTATTGAATACACTGCTAGTAAAGGGAAACCTATGATAATGTCTACAGGAATAGCAAACGAAGAAGATATACAATTAGCTATTGATACATGTAGAGCTGTTGGGAATAATGATATTATTTTACTTAAAACTTCCTCACAATACCCTGCCAAAATAGAGGATGCTAATTTGGCTATGATTCCTGATATGGAGAAACGCTTTAATGTTATTTCAGGGCTTTCAGATCATACGATGGGAGAATTAGTTCCGATAGTTGCAGCCACATTAGGAGCTAAAGTTATAGAAAAACATTTTATTCTTAATAAATCTGTTGGAGGTCCAGACGCTTCTTTTTCTCTCGATGAAAAAGAGTTTAAAGATATGGTTGATGCTGTAAGATCATCAGAAAAATCATTAGGCAAAATAAATTATGCTTTATCCGAAAAAGCAAAAAAGAGTCGGGAATTTTCTCGTTCACTATATGTCGTTAAAGCTATAAAAACTGGTGAAATAATAACTGAAGAAAATGTAAAATCAATAAGACCAGGATATGGATTGCATCCTAAATATTATAAAGATATAATAGGTAAAAGAGCATCTTGCAATATTCAGAAGGGTGAAAGGTTTAAGATTGAATATTTATAAGTAATTAATGAAAAGAAAACCTATATTACTAATTTTAACAGATTCGATATCGCTTCCAAGAAGTTATGAGAGCGGTCATGTTGAGTGGGAAGAAACCTATATCTCTAGATTAAAAGATGTTTTAAATGAATTTGAGATTATTTCTATTGCAATTGGAGGCGCAAGTATAAAGGAACTTCGTAATCAGGTAGTATACTATTCTGTGTTGAGTCCAAAGTATGTGATAATTCAATGTGGAATTGTTGATTGTACACCAAGAGCTTTTGGTAAAATAGAAATTGAGATAGTAAAGAAATTGAGACTATTACGTTTAACAAGACCATTTGTTAAATTATTAAGAAAATATAGGTCGCATAAATATGTGTCCCCAAAGAAATTCGAGCATTATTTAAAAGAAATGAAAATGAAATTAAATGCTGAAATTTTCTTTTCACTGAGCATATTACCCTCAAATGATGCTTATGAGCGAAAAGCCCCTGGAATAACAAGAAATATTAATACATACAATACAATTTTAGAAAGAAACACAAATTTTATTAATTTATCAGCTATTCCTAAAGAGGCTATTTTAAGTGATCATCACCATATTAATGCCTTAGGACATGATTATATTTTCAATTGTATTTTAGAAGAAGTAAAATAATGATAGTTAAAAAGATTAGACATCTTTTGTTATCGAGATTGGTTAAACATTCATTTGTTTTTGTGATTACTGATGTGATAAATAAGTCTATACCTTTCTTATTACTTCCCATACTTACAATCTACTTAACTCCAGCAGAGTATGGGTCTATTGCTTCTTTTAACTCAATATTTGCTGTATTATGCGTATTTGTAGGTTTAAGTGTTCAGGGAGCAGTAGGAGTTAATTATTTTAAACAATCTAAGAAAGAGCTTAGTGAATTTATTGGAAATGTTTTTATAGTTCTGTTTATAAGTACTACAATTACTCTTCTCATAGTCTTTGCTTTACGATATCAATTAGAAGAACTTTTACAATTCCCTTGGAAATGGATAATAATTGCTGTTTTTACAGCATTTGGGTTTTTTATAGTCTCGATAAACCTTACTCTATGGATTGTTGAGCAAAAACCAAAGAACTATGGAATATTTAATATTCTTGATTCGTTATTGAAGGTCGGGCTTTCTGTGTGGTTTGTTATAGTATTAACAATGGGTTGGGAAGGTAGAATAGGAGCAATATTTATTGTGACGATCTCTATGGCAATTATCTCTACGTACATGCTTTGGAGAAGAGGCTATTTGAAAATTGTATGTAAAAAGGTATATGTCAAAGATGCCTTAATGTTTGGCATTCCTCTTGTCCCCCATCAATTGGGAAGCTGGATAAGAAAAGGAGCAGTTATATTATTATTGGTAAGTTTAGTTGGACAAGCAGAAACAGGATTATATGATGTAGGGTTTAAATTTGCATCTATTATGGTAATTCTTACAATGGCAATAAATAAAGCTTATCAGCCATATTTATTTAAAAAGCTAAAAGGTGAACCACAAGAATCTGAGAAAAGAAGAATGGTAAAATATACTTATTTGTATTTTATTTCACTGATTATCATAGCAGGTTTAATAACCATATTGTCACCATTACTAATCAGTTGCTTTCTTAATAACACTTTTTATGAGTCATATAAATATATAGGATACCTGACTTTTTCTGCAGCTTTTCAAGGCATGTACTTTATGGTTGGGAGTTATATTATGTATGAAAAAAAGACAAAATATTTGGCATATGTAACATTTATTGTTTCAATAATTCATATTTCATTAGCCTTTTTCTTTATAAATAGGTTTGGTGCGATAGGTGCTGCTCAGGCTAGTCTAGTTGGATTCTTTTTATCATTTGTGTTTGTTTGGTTCTATAGCAATAAAGTTTATAGAATGCCATGGCTTAGTATTTTTAAAAGACAATGAAACATCTCGATAATATATTGTATGTGTACAATCAAGTCTTCACAGACAAGATTATTATAGATACCGTAAAAAGTAAATACGGTGAAAATATTTACAAAATATTGAAAATAATGATATTTCATACTGGTAGATGCTTTTTATACTTGTTCAAAAGCTCTATTAAACAAAATAATTATCCAAATATATTTTTATATGCAACAACTGCAAATCAAATTAATTCCTTAAAACCTTTACAAAACTCTGAAACAGATTTTGTAAACATTAATCTTAGATTTTTATTATTTTATAAAATAATATATTTCTTTCCTTTATTATTTAAAGTTATTAAGGAGAATAAAAGCGATAAAATTTCTATTTATTATAATGCACTTGGTAGGTTTGAAGAAAGTAAAAGAATTCTGAAAAGAATTAACCCAAAAATTGTTGTATTTGCAAATGATATCAATGCAAGTTTTAGAGCAATGATGTACGCTGCAAAGGAATTAGGGATAAAAACATATTATTTTCAACATGCATCTGTTTCAAAATATTTTCCTCCTTTAGAATTTGATGTGTCATTTCTTGAAGGTAAAGATTCACTATGTAAGTATAAAGAAAAGGGAATTTATGGCAAAGTAGAACTTATTGGAATGATAAAATTTAACAATAAAATGCATATAAAGAATATTGAAAAAAAAGTTAAAACAATAGGTGTTGCATTTAATTCACTAGATGACATATCACTCGTAAAACACTTGTTGTCTGAAATTAATAAGAAATTCAAAGATATTACCATATATGTTCGGCCACATCCAAGAGATATGCGAAAATATAAATTTGATGATGTCTTGCTATCAAATTCAAAACATGAAGATTCATTTTCATTTTTACAAAAAATTGATTTATTAATTGCTAGCGATTCTTCTATTCATCTTGAAGCTGCCTTAATGAATGTTGTTCCAGTATACTATTTGCTACACAATGGAGTCTATATTGATTATTATGGGTATAACAAACACAGTCTAAACTATTTTGCAGAGAACATAGAGCTTTTAATAAAATTCCTTGAAGATCAACAAAAAAGTAAATCAGAGGTATTTGACAAAACTAATTTCTTTGTAGAACCAGTTTCAATAGAAGAAAGACAAGAAATAATGTCAAGGCATGGCCTTTCTGTCAATTATGATTGGACTAAAAAGTGATTTCATTTAATATTTAACTTGTAATTATATTGTTTGAATATAATTTTTTCTCGTATTATTTATACTTTCAAATTAAATGAATAATAATAAGATTTGGAATATTAATATTGTTTTTTATGGCATTCTTTTTTATGCAGTTACAATAATTTTGGCATATGCTTTTCTCCCTAAAGCAATTATTGGGTTTGAATGGATTTTATTTCAATTTTTAATTATAATCTTTTTCTTTATAGGTATTTATTTATTTCAAAATTTACAATTTAAAATCACTGAAAGAAGTTTTATTAATAGAATATTCTTCTTTAGCATTGTAATTAAAAGCATTACCGTTTTTATAAACTATTATGTTTTTATATTGTATAATGGCGAACCTTTTAATGTTATAAGTGATCCTGTAGAATATCATGAAGAAGCACAATTACTGGCTTCCTTTTTTAAACAAGGCAATTTCGATTTTTTAACTATAATTCCGAGAGAAGATATATCTGATATGGGTGGAGTAATATATTATGCCTTAACATCTATGTTTACAAGTAGTAGTATATTTAATATTATAATAGGTAGATTATTTAATGTGCTTTTTGCAAGTATAACTTTAGTTTTATTTTATAAAACATTAAAGATATTTACTGCAATAAATATTGCACGTATTTCTACTATCATATTCCTTTTCTTTCCAATATTCACCTTATATTCAGGAACACATCTAAAAGAAACTATTTTAATATTTATAATAATTAATGCGATTTATTTATCACATAAGATTATCACATTGAAAAAATACAATATTCTAAATATCTTTTATTTAACATTCTTAATTATTTCAATATTTTTCTTTCGTACAACCTTGGCATATGTTTTTTTATTATCAATTTTAGCTTATATAGGTGTGAACATGGCTAAAATATTTAATTTAAGCTTTATATTATTATTAGTAACATTTACAATTGCTTTCACACTGGCGTATCAATCTCTTATAAAGGATGATACGGAAATGTTTTTAGATAAAAGTGATAATTATTCTGAAATAGTAGTAACTTCTAATGAAAACAGAAGAGGGGTTAAAAGTGGTATAGGCAAATATTTCACAACACCCTTTATGCTGGTAGCTTCAATTCCAGCACCAATTCCAACATTAATTAAAAATGAACATGAAAGATCCGATGCTCAATTTGGAAACAATGCATTATTATCCACATCAATTCTTAAAATATTTATTTCATTTTGGACTATCATTGGTTTATTCTTTTTAATTAAAAAAGACTTTAAGAAAAACAGTTTTAGCATTATATTTTTTCTCTCTTATACTTTATTACTAGCAGTGTCAGGGCTGAGTTTTAAAATTAGATATGTTCTGCCAATTATCCCATTCTACTTTTACTTTGCTGCAAATGGATTAGTCTATTTAAAAAAATATAAAATAGGATTTGTATTATTTCTCACTTTACTAACAGTGGTTATAACATATTATAATATTTCAAAATTGTCCGCAAGTTTTTAAATAAAACTACTCCAGAAGATAAAACAACAAAGAAAAGAAATAAAATTATATGTTGATTAAATTATCTTTTAACTAATGCTATTTAATTCAATTGAATTTGCAATTTTTCTGCCAATAAGTTTTTTAGTGTTTTGGTTTCTATTGCCCAGAAAATCTGTTAATTATCAAAACTTATTCATTCTATCTATAAGTTATCTTTTTTATGGATGGTGGGATTATCGGTTTTTATCTTTAATCATTATTAGCTCTTCTGCTGATTTCTTTATTGGCAAAGCAATATCGAATAACTCAAAATCAACTCAAAGAAAACTTTTACTTTTCTTAAGTATTTTGATAAACCTAGGATTGTTAGGTTTCTTTAAATACTATAATTTCTTTGTTGATTCATTTATTGATCTCTCAAATAGTTTAGGATTACATGCTCATCCCCGTACCTTAAATATTATATTACCTGTCGGTATTAGTTTTTATACTTTTCAAACATTAAGTTATACAATTGACATCTATCGAAAAAGGTTTAAACCAACAAATAATTGGATTGCATTCTTTGCTTTTGTTAGTTTCTTTCCACAGTTAGTAGCAGGCCCAATTGAAAGAGCTTCAAATTTATTACCGCAATTTTATAAGATTACCAAATTTGATTACAAAGTTGCTATAAGTGGGATGAGAATTATATTATGGGGACTATTTAAGAAAATTATTATTGCAGACACCTGTGCATCAATTGTTGATGTTATTTTTGAACATTATACAGGGTTTAATGGAAGTGCTTTGTTGCTAGGCGCATTTTTCTTTGCATTTCAAATTTATGGTGATTTTTCAGGTTATTCAGATATTGCAATTGGAACGGCAAAACTTTTTGGTTTTAATCTGAATATTAATTTTAATTTGCCTTATTTTTCTCGAAATATAGGAGAATTTTGGCACAGATGGCACATTTCATTATCTACTTGGTTTAAGGATTATGTTTACTTTCCTTTGGGAGGCTCAAAAGTGCCTAAATTAAAGCAGGTTAGGAATATATTAATAACATTTACCGTAAGTGGATTATGGCATGGTGCAAACTGGACTTTTGTTGCTTGGGGATTTCTTAATGGACTATATTATTTTCCATTAATCTTTTTCAAGAAAAATAAGAACCTAACATCAGTTATTGCCGAAAATTCTATTTTACCATCAATTAAAGAATTATTTCAACTATTCTTGACTTTTTCTTTAACACTAATCGCTTGGATATTTTTTAGGTCGGATAGTATTACAGATGCATTTAATTATTTAAGAATTATTTTCTCCGAAAGCTTATTCCAAAACCCTTTACCACTTTTACGTGGAAAAGGAATTACCGATTCATTGATTGATGGAAGTATAGCTATTATTATTTTACTTATTTTTGAATGGGTAAATAGAAAAAAGGATTTTCCTTTTTATTTAGATAAATTGCCAAAAATAATTCGATGGATAATCTATTGGTTAATTGCTTTTTTCATGTTGTTCTACTTTGGAGAAGAAAAAACATTTATTTATTTTCAATTTTAGTATTTGATATTTTATTAATAAATAAATTAGTTCTTCTATAAATGAAAAAATATTTAATAAACATATCACTATTTACAATCCCTTTTATTCTTTATTTCTTTATCATATTGTCTGTTGACCCATTTAATTATTTTAACATTTCAAAAATTATTTCATATGATTTAAAAAATGAGATTTCAAATAAAACACATTATCAACTTTGGAAAATATTAGATTTTGAGAATAATCCTTCCCCCAATATTGTTCTTGGCGATTCTAGAGCAGCCCGTTTAACTTCGGAATTGCTATTAGAATTAACGGGGAAAGAATACAAAAATTTAGCTTATGGTGGTGGATATCTCAAGGAAGCCATTGAGACTTTTTGGTTGGCTGATGAAAAAGTAAAACTCAAAAATGTATACATGGGTGTAAATTTCAACTTGTATAGTGATAATGAGTTGAGAAACTTAGTGCAGGATGTTAAATCAATTAAGAAAAATCCATTCAATTATGTTTTTAATAAAATTACTTTTAAAGCACTATACCGTATTTTATATTCGCTTATAACAAATAATGAGAAAGATTATGAGAAACCACAAATGAATAAAGAGGATTTTTGGAAATATCAGCTTACAACAACAACAAAAAGATATTACTCAAACTATAAATATCCTGAAAAACTTTACCGTGAAATGCAAAATATTGCAGAATATTGCAATATAAATGAGATTAAGCTAGTTATTTTTATAGCTCCCACTCATACCGACTTACAAGAAGAAATAAATAAATATGACTTATACACAGATTATAAAAAGTTTCTCTATGATATGATTTCACTTAATGTTACAGTTTTTAATTTCAATATAAAAAATGAATTTAATAAAGACACAGCCATGTATGGTGATCCTTTTCATCTATATGATTATACTCCAATTGTAAAAGAATTATTTTTAGAAACTGATTCCTTGGAATATGGTGAAATTATTTCCTATGCAAAAAATTATTAAAATTCAATAAATAGATAATAGTGTATAAGTTCAACTTAGAAATTATGAATATTAATTCAAAAGTAATAACAATTACAATAAATGAATAGAACCTACAATACTATATTAATGGCTGATACCTCAGACATTTACCATGATGGCAGGATATTGAAAGAAGCAAAATCTTTAGAAAGAAATGGATATAAAATAAAAATTTTCGGTTTTCATAATATATCATCTTCAAAGGCAATATATAATTTTAAAATTAAGACTTTACTTATCGTTTCTCGTAAATATCGGATTCTAAGGAATATAAATATCATCCTAAATATTTTATTAATAAACTTTAAAATTTTATTTAACAGAGCGAAATTTTACCATTCTCATAATACAATGTTTTTACCAGGGATGTATATTGCAAGCAAAATATATAATGGCAAATTCATTTATGATAGTCATGAGGTTCAATGGGAAGCAAGTTCCACAGCCAGAAGACTTGAAAATTGGTTTATTCATAAAGCGGACAAAATAATTAATGTTTCAGAAGGAAGGGCAAATGAGCAGGCTAAAAGATTTAATTTAAACAAAGAGGATATTACCATAATTTCAAATTATCCTGAAATACCAGAATCACTAAACAACATTAGTAAAACTAAAAACAATGGTAAATTGAGGTTTATTTATAGTGGTGGGTTTAATTTAGGTACTAACAAACTTGACAATTTCTTGGATGCGATAAAATCTTTTGATAATTGTGAGTTTATATTAATGGCATTTGGATATGGTGTGAGTCACCAAAAAATCATTGATCAAATACATAAAAATAAACAGGAAAAACAAGTTCGTTTTATTCCATTGGTAAAACCAAATGAAGTAATAAATGCTATTGAGGAATATGATATAGCAGTAAATATGATCTATAACTGGAATGATTCAATTTCTTTGAAATATCACGGAATCAATAAAATGTATGAATATTTAATGGCAGGCCTTCCTATTTTGTGTTCTGATTTAGCTTCTTTTGTTTCAGATTTTGAGAATCATGGAGTTGGAAAAGCAGTTAATCCAGTTGACCAAGAATCTATTAAAGAAGGTATTGAATATTTCATAAAGCACAAAGAGCATATTTTTGAGATGAAACAAAAAGCAAGAGATTTAGCATTGAAAGAATTTAATTGGAATACTCAAGATCAAAAATTAATTGATTTATATAATAATTTACAGAATAAATAGTATATGAAACAACTTACACAAAAACTCCGGTCAGGAGATATGACTATACAAGAATTACCTATTCCTCAAATCGGAAAGGGTATGGTTTTGATTCAAAACCACTATTCACTCATTAGCGCAGGAACAGAGGGCTCAACTGTTCAAACTGCTCGTAAAAGCTTAATTGGTAAAGCAAAAGAGAGACCTCAACAAGTTAAACAGGTGATTGATGTACTTAAGAAACAAGGTCCAGTACAAACATATCGTGCAGTTATGAAGAAATTAGATGCATATTCACCCTTAGGATATAGTTGTGCAGGTATAGTGATTGCAATAGGTGAAGCAGTCTCAGAATTTCAAATTGGAGATAAAGTTGCATGTGCAGGCCTTGGGTATGCAAACCATGCAGAATTAGTTGCAGTACCCGTTAATTTAACTGTAAAACTTGATAAGGAAACCGATTTAAAACAGGCTAGTTATAATACCTTAGGTGCAATAGCAATGCAAGGAATACGACAAGCTGATATGCGATTAGGAGAAAATTGTGTTGTTATTGGTATGGGGCTTTTAGGTCAATTAACCTGTTTAATGTTGAGGGCATCTGGTGTATATGTTATTGGTATTGATATTGATGAGTCGGCAGTTAAAACTGCTAAAGAATATGCAGCAGACAAGGCTTTCAATCGTAATACTCCCGGATTAGAAGAAAAAATCATGGAATTAACAAATGGGGAAGGAACTGATTCTGTGATTATTGCCGCTGCCACATCTAGTACTGACCCAGTTAATTTTGCAGGAGCAATAACGCGTAAAAAAGGAAAAGTCATTATTCTTGGTGCAGTTCCCACTGGCTTTGAAAGAGATCCACACTGGTATAAAAAAGAGTTGGAGTTGAAAATGGCTTGTTCATATGGTCCTGGAAGGTATGACTTTGGTTATGAAGAAAAAGGAATAGATTATCCATACGCTTATGTCCGTTGGACAGAAAAAAGAAATATGCAGGCATTTCAAGAGTTGATACATGCAGGCAAAATTAACATCGATTATTTGACATCACATGAATTCCAATTTGAAGACACACCAAAAGCTTATGATATTATAGCTGATAAAACAGAATCATATCTTGGAATTATTTTAAAATATGATGTTTCAAAAAAACATTCATTTTTAAATTCATTTCAAATCAACCCACCAAAACCACAAGGGAAAATAAATATTGGGTTTATTGGTGCTGGCAGTTACGCTCAAAGCAATCTTCTTCCAAATATTTCCTTAAATGATAAAGATATTGTCAATAAAGCTGTGTTTACAAATAATGGTACGACCTCGAAAAGAGTAGCTGAAAAATTTAACTTTCAGTTATGTACTGACGATGAAAAGGAAATCTTCAATCCAAGTATTGACACTGTTTTTATAGCAACACGACATGACTCCCATGCCAAATATGTTATCAAAGCATTGCAAAACAACCAGAATGTTTTTGTGGAAAAACCAATATGCCTTAAATCATTTGAATTAGAAGAAATTGAGAAAGTTTATTCTGAAGTTAACCGTCCAGTAAATTTGATGATTGGGTTTAACAGAAGATTCTCTCCACTTTCTTCAATTCTTAAGAAAAAAATTGGTGAAGGTCCAATGACAATGATATACCGGATAAATGCTGGTAAAATACCAAAAGATACATGGATACAAGACATTGAGATTGGAGGAGGAAGGATAATTGGTGAAGCATGTCATTTTATTGATTATCTGACTTGGTTAAATGGGAGTTTACCTATTGGTGTTTATGCAACTGTTTTACCTGATTCGGAAGGTTTAAATGATACTGTAAATATGAATATAACTTTTGAAAATGGCTCAACAGGAATAATTGCCTATTATGCCAATGGTTCAAAAGAACTTTCAAAGGAATATATTGAGGTCTATCGGGCAGGGGCATCAGCAGTTCTTACTGATTTTAAAAGCCTGAAAGTATATAGTAAAGGGAAACCATACAAAAAAAAGTTGTTAAATCAGAATAAAGGACAGGCTGTAATGGTTGAAAAATACCTTTCATCAATTAAGTCAGGCAAGTTGTCCCCTATTCTTTTTAAGGAAATTGTTACTGTAACAAAAACTACTTTTGCTGTGTTAAAATCAATCTCACAACAAGAATTTATCAAGATTGATTAAAATGGATTTCCAAGACTCATTCAATAACTTAAAAATATATTGTGAAAAAGAAAACTTCAAGGGATGGGATCCTTATGATGGATTAAACAGTATTCTGTTTGATTACTCGCCTGCAAAATTCATTAAACTATTCCGTTTAATTCAAATACAAGCTTTCAAACGTAATCCCATTAACTTACGCCGATTGTTTCTTATACATAAGGGATATAACCCTAAAGGTCTGGGATTATTTTTAACAGCATATTGTAATATTTGTCAAAAAGAAAAGAATTCAGATGATTTAGAAACCATACATTTTTTAGCCAATAAAATTATTGAATTACAAAGCAGTGAATATTCGGGTGCATGTTGGGGTTATAATTTTGATTGGCAAAATAGAGCATTCTATTTAAAACGTTGGACACCAACTATTGTTGCAACCGGATTTATTGCTTATGCATTAATGGATGCATATGATGTAACTGGTGAAGAAAAATATTTACAAATAGCTCTTTCCTCATGCGATTTTATTTTAAAAGATTTGAATCGTACGGAGAAGAAAACAGGATTTATCTTTTCATATTCACCTTATGATAATACAAGTGTGTATAATGCTTCATTAATTGGTAGCAGATTACTTGCCAGAGCATATTCTTACAAGAAAAATACTGAATGGATAGACGCTTCCAGAAATTCGGTGCTTGCATGCACCAATTCACAAAGAGATGATGGTGCTTGGATATATGGTGAATTAGAGATGCAAGATTGGGTGGATAGTTTTCATACTGGATATAATTTGGAATGTATCAGTGAATACCAAAAATATTCAGGTGATAAATCATTTCAGAAATTTATAGATAAAGGCTTAGATTATTATTTAAATAACTTCTTTCTTGAAGATGGCACTCCTAAATACTATAACAACAAAACCTACCCTATTGACATACATTCTACAGCACAATTTGTTGTAACTCTGTCAAGATTAGACATTTTGAAGGACAAAAAAGATTTAGTTGACAATGTTTTAAAATGGACAATTCTTAATATGCAAGATAAGAAAGGTTATTTTTATTATCAAAGAAAACAAAACTGGTCATCTAAAATTCCATATATAAGATGGGCACAAGCATGGATGCTTTATGCATTTAGTTTCTATAACAAAGATTTAAATTTTTCTACTGTAGAATGAATATTTGGTTCGATATAACTAATTCTCCGCATGTAGTTTTTTTTGAAGAATTGATTAATAATCTAAGAAAAGAACATAAAATAATAATTACATGTAGAGATCTTGCAAATACTTTAGATCTTCTTAATTTAAAAGGATTTAAATACCACCAAATTGGAGGCCACGCTGGTGGTAATATTCTTAAAAAACTTTTATATTTTCCTAAAAGAGTTGCATCACTTAGAAAATTTCTAAAGGATAAAGATATTGATATTTCAATTTCTCATAGCTCCTTTTATTCCCCAATTACATCTTGGCTTTTACGTAAACCTTCCATATATTTAAATGACAATGAACATGCTAAAGGAAATTGGATTTCATTCCTATTTGCTACAAAAACATTAATTCCTGAATTTCTTGGCAAGATTGCAAAGAAGCAAAAATGGACATGGTTAACCAAAATTATTTTATACCCTGGAACTAAAGAGTGTGTTTATTTAAAAAATTTTGAAGTTAAAAAGAATAAGCATTCTGAATCTCCTATAATATATTTTAGACCAGAACCATGGACCGCACAATATTATTCAGGTAAAAGATTCTTTACAGATAATTTGTTGATAGAATTATCAAAAGAATATGAAATCCATTTATTACCAAGAGGAGAACTACAAGCTTCACATTTTAAAACAACAAAATTCCCTTCAATTATAATTGAGGACAAAGCTATTGAACTTGAGCAAATTATCAATTCTTGTGATATATTTATTGGTGCAGGAGGAACAATGACTCGTGAAATTGCAATAATGGGAATTCCAACAATTTCAATATACCAGGACAATCTATTAGAAGTTGACAAATATCTAATTTCAAACAATTTTATGAAACATAATCAAGATTTAGAAATTGACTATATTCACCAATTCATTAAAAAAAGAAATGATTCAAGTAATCATGAATTACTTAATAAAGGACAAAAAGCTTATAATCTGATTAAAAACATAATATTTGAAACTATAAAAAATGAATAAGTTAAAAATTGGAATAATTGGTATGGGAAGAATGGGAATAACACATTATTCCATAATTAATCCACATCCAGATATTGAAATAATCTCTGTTGCAGATACTACTAATGTTGTTGTTTCAATTTTAAAGAAGTATCTGAAAAATATTGAAATATATAAAGACTATAGAGAATTAATAATAAAGTCAAAACCTGACGCAATAATTGTTTGTACACCACCAGATTTGCATTCTCCAATATTAGAACTTGCAGCTGAACATAACATACATACATTTGTTGAAAAGCCCTATACTGTATGTTATGAAGATTCTATTAGATTGTCAAAATTGTTTGAGAGTAAAAATCTTATAAATCAAGTAGGATATGTAAATAGATTTAATGATGTATTTCATTATGTTAAAGAAATAATTGATGATGGTGTTATTGGAGATGTAATAAGATTTAAGTCTGAGATGTTTAGTAATACTATTACAAGTAAAGATGAAGGTAAAGGATGGAGAGGTAAACATGAAAGTGGAGGTGGTGTAATCTTTGAAATGGCTTCACATGCAATCGATTTAATTAATTTCTTATTGGGAAAACCAATAAAAGTAAGTGGCACCAGTATCAATAAAATCTTCTCCAAGAATGTTGAAGATATAGTTTCATCAACAATATTTTATAATAATGGTATTAATGGGACAATTTATGTAAATTGGAGTGATACAAGTTATCGAAAGCCTACAAACAAAATTGAACTTTTTGGTAGTAAAGGAAAGATTTTAGCTGATCAACATTCCCTGAAAATATTTCTCAATGAAGCAAATACAAAATATAATTATATTAATGGCTGGAATACTGTCTACATAACAGATGTGTTCAGAAGTGTTCCTTTTTATGTAAGAGGGAATGAATTTACAGGGCAGTTATACCATTTTATTGATTTAATTCTTGGGAAAAAGAATAATTCAATTTCTTCATTTAATGATGGTGCTGATACTCAATTTGTAATTAATGAAATGTTCAAAGAAATTTAAATAAATAGAAATGCAAAAAATTGATAAAATAGTCTTTGGTGATAATCAATTCTTTGGGATTAATCATATGTCTCAAGAAAAAGCACAACAATTAACTGAAAAATTCCATGATATAAATAATATTTACAAAGTATATAATTTAGTATATGATAATGGTATAAAAGCTTTCTTTTTGAATAGTAATGATAGAGCAATTGAAATTTGTAATCATTTTAAAGATAACAACAAAAAGTTTCCAGATATATCATTCTATGTGTCAATTCCATATCCATACAAATATGCTAATATGGTTGCTGAAAAAGGTATTGTTTCTAGTATGAATGATATACTCTTTAAGAATAACACTATTGGTGGAGCAGTTGGGATGATAGCAAAAGGCAGTATGTCGGTTATTTCTAAAGACGCTATTAAGCTAATGCAGATCCTTATTGACCTTGAGATGAAGATGTTTAGTGGCCTTAATGTAAAAGTAATATTCTTGCAAAATATAATAACTGACTTGATTCTTGGATATAATATAAAAGAAGTTTTTGAAGAATATTATAATTATGTTAAAAAGAAATATAATTCGATACCAGGATTAATTACTCAAAATCTCCCATACACATTAAATAAAATGAAAGAATGGGGTATTAAAGATATGGTTATTTGTTCTTCTTTTAATAAAATAGGTTACTTAATGTCACCAGATATTAATTCATATTTAGATGTAATTAAGTCAAACAATAAAAACGATTATCAACTAATGGCTATGTCGACATTAGCTTCTGGAGCAATAAAACCAGATGAAGCATATCAGTTTTTAGAAAATAAAAACATTCAATCAATTGTCTTTGGTGCTTCAAGCAAAAATCACATCGAAGATACTAAACAATTAATTGAAAAATATATTTAATAAGATTCACAATAAAAAAAGCCCTCATTTGAGGGCTTTTCTTGTTATTAGTTTATATAGTTATTGTTTTATAAACTTAATTGTTTTAGAATATTCGTTATTATTACCAAAAATCATAAATAAATAGACTCCCCTTTCCAACTTATCTCCAAATACATACTCTTCATTTGCATTAACTAAGCTCTCAGATAAAATTTTACCTGTTATATCACTAATATATACATTAAAAGTTTGGCTGTAATCATCAGTAATTAATATTTTAGCATTATTATTAAATGGATTTGGATATAATTTTGTTTTGGTAGCAATCATATCATTATTGCTTGTATGTCCACTCTTAGCTCCTGTCATATCAATCTGGCAAACTTGTCCCCAATCACCCCATGATCCTCCTACTTTAGCTCGTACTCTTACATCATATATTTGACCATTTTGAATTCCTGGCATGTAATAAATTCTTATGTAATTTCTGCTAGGCTTGGTAGGATGAACATTACTTCTTGTTTCGCTATATCCAATACCTGCACACGTAAATTCCCATTCAAAATCTTGTGAGCCATAAACACCGTCACAGTATATCCAAGTACTTTTGTCAGTTGTTGTATAACCGCAAAAATCATCTCTCAACTTGGTAGTTGGGCCACTTAATCCCATAACTACATTTTCAATTACATCCTGATCAACAACATCTACTGTACTATTTACATCGTTATATCCAGCATAAGTAACAGAATATGATTGTCCACTCCCTACACCTACTCCTGCAAAAACAGTTGTTCCAACTGCATTTGTCATCTGAGGAGAACCTCCAAATGTAACCTCTGCATTTTCAATAGGGTCTGTTCCGTCAGTAACACTAAAAGTTACATCATATGTTTCAGGCTGCGGAATTGTATAAGCTCTGATACTCACATCATATCCACTTGCTCCGGCTTCACTCCAACTTGAGCCACTACCACTAAACCAACATACATCACTTTCAATTGTTGGGTCAGCATATCCGCCATATGCACATTCAACAGGAATCACATAAGTCTCGCTAGGAATATTATACCGCACTTTCACATAAAAATCATCACCTGATGAAACATTAATAGCGGATGCAAGATCAAATGTATAAAATCCTGGGTATGTAACACTCTGACCAGTTAATGATCCTAAAAGATTGGATAAAGAACCTCCGGAAAAATCATCATAAATCTCAATACTTATAGTAGCTCCTGCACCTCTTACATAAGTACTGATTTTTGTAATCTGTTCATCAGCACTGGGAACGATCTTCACCAGGCCGTAATCATCTCCATCACCATACCCAATACCGCTTACAAGGCCAATCTCATCATAATGGTACAAACTTGCAGTTGCATCATAGGCAATAGGATCTTTGAAATAACCAACGGTCCAAAGTGCTTTGGTATCCTCATAAGAGATATAGAAATAACCTGATTCTCCCCAACCGGTTCCCCAGCTATTTTTTACAATCCAGGCACCATCATCAATTGGTGTGTCTTTGAAATTATTTTTGGAAAAATCATCATCCCATCCAACCAGCAGTACACCATGATTTGTTGATGAGTCTATAGGATGCGTGCAATAATAAGCATCGTATGTATAATCCATAAACGCATCAACATACCTCATGTTACAGTAGGCTGCACCATTATCATAAATAGCTTGTTTTACAACAGAAGCATTATAGCCGGCATCATTTATACCGGGTAAATGCACAATATTCTGCATCCAATATACAGGATCCCCGCTACCACATGTTGCATCACAAATAGCCTGTGAAGTTGCCGGATATGGTTGATCAGTTTCATCTATAGGGCCAGCAATTCTTGATGCATAATTCGTAGCCACATTCAAATTTCCACCCTCACAAGGTTCCCAAAGATGTCCATGACATGCTGACATATTAATTTCAGAAAAATCATAAGTTCCTACACTCGTGTATTTTAGTGTAGATTCTATTGCTCCAATCGCGCCAAAAGCCCAACAAGGTCCGCTTGCTATCTGGCTACCAACTGGTGTTGTCCCGCCCTGCGTTCTAAGATCAAATGAAGCATCCAGTTTGGGCACATTAATTTGCATATGCGCCAATGCATCAAAACTATATTTTGTAAGTGAAGGAATTTCTCCCAGAGGATAGCCATCTTCAGAATAAGCTTGTATTAATCCGGCATTCTTTTTCAATAAATAATTAGTAAACTCAGGATTAACGGGAGCTTTCTCTTGTGCAATTGCACTTAAACAAATAATTGTTGATATTAATAATAGGATTTTTTTCATAATGTATATTTTTTAATTTATTTAAACAATTCTTTGTACGTTTCATACAAAGAAAATGTTTCATAATTTAACCTCATTTATGATAAATGTATATAATTTAGACGTAAATATCTATTAAATGGTTGCCGATACAAATAGTTTTTTTATCAATGTTTTAATTTCAAGCAATTCCTCAATTTAAAAACACTTTAGTTTTTTTGCTCATGATAATTCAAAACAGGAATATTTAATTGAAGAATTGATAATAGAATATCCTGCATTATATATGGGATTAGGAGAAAGATTTGATGTATATACAGGAAATGTAAAACGATCTCCAAAATTATATATAAAATTAGGTTTAGAGTGGTTATATCGTTTATTATTACAACCAACCAGAATAAAAAGACAAATTGTATTGATAAAGTTTTTTTTTAATTGCATTTTGGCAAATTGTAATACATTTCCTGAAAATTTTCTCAATAAAAAATAATATATATACTTGCTACACATTTTGCGTAACGCATAATGTGTAATACAAATTGCGTAAAATATAATAAAATAATAATATTAATGAAATAAAATTACATTAAAAGTAAAGGCAAGCACTCACGTAATAAACCCAATCGATTTCCAAAATTTTTTTATACTTTTGTTATTTAATAGAATTTAAATTATTATGAAGATAATTAGTCTTATTGGAGCACGACCAAATTTTATGAAAATTGCACCATTTATTCGTGCAATTAAAAATCATAATAAAAAATCAGATGAGAAGATTGAACATATTCTTGTACATACAGGTCAACATTATGATATTAGAATGTCGCAACAATTTTTTAAGGATTTAAATATTCCTCCTGCTGACATTCACCTTGAAATTGGTTCAGGCACTCATGCCGAGCAAGTTGGTAATACAATGATTGAATTTGAAAAGGTTATTAAAAAAGAAAAACCAGACTGGATTGTTGTTGTTGGTGATGTAAACGCAATTTGTGCCGGCTCAATTACTGCAAAAAAGGAACATATTAAACTGGCTCACATTGAAGCAGGTCTTCGTTCCGGGGATATTACCATGCCCGAAGAGATAAATCGGTTAGTTGCAGATCGTTTATCAGATATATTATTTACTCCCGACAGAATATCAGATAAAAATTTATTGAAAGAAGGAGTTCCAAAAGAAAGAATAAAGTTTGTTGGCAATATTATGATTGATACTCTTGAAAATGAAAGGGAAAAAGCTTCAGCCCTTGAAATTAGAAATATCATTAAAAAAAATCTGATTGATGAAAACCATAGTTTTACCGTTCCAAATATAAACAAATTTGCAATAGTAACACTTCATAGACCTTCAAATGTTGATCATAAAGAAATTTTCATTCCTATAATTGATTTTTTACTAAATGATGTTGCTAGTGATTTTCATATAATTTGGGCAATTCATCCTCGTGCGTTTAAGCAATTAGAAAAATTTGAATTGCTTGAAAAAGTTAAATCCTGTTCAAATTTAATTTTATTACATCCAATCGGTTATCATGAATTATTGAAATTAAATATGGATGCTAAAATTGTTCTTACAGATAGCGGTGGTTTACAGGAAGAATGTACAGTGCTTGGCACACCATGCTTAACTCTGCGTTGGAATACCGAACGTCCAATAACTTTAAGAGAACATGGAGGAGCTTCTGTATTGGTAGGCAATAATGTTGAAAAAATCAGACAAGAATATAAAGATACATTATCAAAAAATACCATTCCTTTATCACCTGAGTTATGGGATGGAAAAACAGCAGAACGAATAGTCAAAATTATTGCTGAATATTGATAAATTATGAATATCCGTATATTTACCTAGTAAATGATTAAAATGTTTATCATTCCTGCGAAAGCAGGAATCCAGAATTATATTGCAGAATACAACTGGATTCCGCACTTTTACTTTTTGTCTTTTGGCTTTTTGACTTTACTTTTTTTTACTCTGTTTTAAGGACTTTAAATTCAACACGTCTATTCAACTGACGACCTTCTTCATCAGAGTTAAATGCAACAGGTCTTGACTCTCCATACCCTTTTGATGAAATTCTACCAGCAATAACACCATTGTTTGTTAAATATTCTGCAACCGATTTTGCTCTTGCCTGAGAAAGTTTTAAATTAAATTCATCTGAACCCGTATTATCTGTATGTCCGGCAACTTCTATTTCAATTTTTGGATTATTATTCATAAACCCAATAGTTCTATCTAACTCAGGAAATGATTCCGGCTTAAGAGTAGCTTTACTGTATTCGAAAAATATATTATTAAGTCGAACAACCTGTCCAACTTCAATAGGAGAAAGACGTAAATACTCATCATCAATTTCCATATATTCATCAATATCAGTTAAGTCAATATTCTTATTTGCTTCAAAAAATCCAAGTCCAATTGCTCTAAAACCATATTTTTTTCCTGCAGGTAAAATAATTTTAAATTCCCCTGTATTAGGATTGGTACGAGCAACAGCCACTTCTTTACCTGAAGGCAATTCTTCAACAATTATTCTTGCATCAACAGGCTCATTTGTTTTATTATTTAATACTTTTCCTGAAATCAACACAACAGGCTTTGGCTTAACTTTTTGAGGCAAAGCAATTCTGAAAATATCATTTTTCCCAACCGATTTATTTGTACTGGAAAGATATGCGTATTCACCGGAAGCAGGAATATTATATTTTGTATCTGACTCAGGGCTATTAATTGCATCTCCTAAGTTCTGTGGCTCTGTCCATTTTTGCCATGTATCATCAAGCCTTTGAACAACAAAAATATCTTCCATTCCATATCCTGCATGACCGGAAGTAGAGAAATAAAGACTTACTCCATCTGCTGCAAGAAAAGGACTATAATCATTTTGTGTTGTATTAATAGTTGATCCTAAATTTTTTGGTTTCGACCACCTGTTTTCACCCTTCATAAAACTAACATAAAGGTCAAGTCTTCCATAACTGTCTTTTTGTTCTATTGCCATTAATAATGTTCTTCCATCATTTGAAAGAAAATAATTAGCAAACTCATTTAAATTGAAAAAGCCATCAATTAACTGTTTCTCGGGATATGCCCAACCTTCACGAGTTCTATATGTAAAAGAAACACCTTCCGACATTGTTCCATCTTTATTATATGCATTACCTAATAATAGAGAATTACCATCGGGTGTTATAGATTGAACAAAATTATTGTATTTACTATTTAATGGTTTTCCAACATTTCTTGCATTCTTCCATTTTCCGTTCTCATCAATTTTTGAATACCATATATCATCAATATCCTGAAATCCACCTACATTCTCCGGATGATTTTTTCTGTCAAATAATAACAATTTACCATCTGGTGAAATCATTGGTGCTATTTCGTCATATATTGTATTAATACCTGTTCCCATACTTTCCGGCTTGTTGTTAAAAACAACATTTGGTATTAAATTTATTTTTGCTTTTACTGAATCTTTACAATCAGAGATAGCAATAGCATCAATCATATTCCAACCCGGTACTGCCTCAGGATTCAGATAAACTGCTACTTCTTTTACATAAAAATCAGTTGGAGCAGTAAGAAATATATTTAACATTCTGGATTTTACATTTGCTGTTAAAGCAAGTTTATCATAAACCTGAACCTCCAGCCCATCCGTACTATACATAAAAACCTTAGTTATAGCACCCGGGTTGAAACTTTCAGCAATTGCAATTTGTTGTATTCTCATAGGAGCAACATATTCAACTCTAATAAAAGCTTCGCCTGATGTTTCTTTTCCACCCTTAGCTTTTACTGCCCAGGCAGTTGGAGAATCGCCTCCCATTGGTAATACATTGGGCTTTCCTAAAATCTGATTAGCAGATTTATCTTTTTTGCTGTATTCAGATGAGAATTTCACAACTTTATATGCCCATTGCACATTGCATATAATTGAATCTTCTGAATTTCCAGCTTTAATTAAAGTTTGTTCCCACAACACTTTATTACTATCAAGTGCATTTTTTGCATTCTGATCAATAATTTCAACTTTATTACTATCATTTGAATCAATCTCTTGTGAAAATAAACTGCTTACTAATAACAATAATATAAGACTTAATGTAATTTTTAAAACTTTCATAACAATTTAATAATTATAAAATTTAAGGCTTTAACTATAATAATTTAGCAAAAATATGATAAATTTTTTAATACTTGTTATTTTTTTGCAAAAAAAATCTATCTTTGCAATCCTTATTTGCGGATGTGTCGTAATTGGTAGCCGAGCTAGACTTAGGATCTAGTGCCGTGAGGCGTGGGGGTTCGAGTCCCTTCATCCGCACAAATTTTATTTGGCCGTTGTATTTTTACAACGGTTTTGTTTATTTTTAATTTAATTTTTTGATTCCCATGAATATTACAAAAAATATTATTGATAATTTGAATATTGAAATTAAGATCAATATTGTTAAAGATGATTATACTTCGCTAGTAGATAAGAAAATAAAAGAAGTTAGCAGGAAAACTAATATGTCTGGATTTAGACCTGGGAAAGTCCCTATTGGTTATGTTAAAAAAATGCATGGCAAACAAGTTCTTATTGAAGAAGTTTCCGGTATACTTTCAGAATCATTAAATAAATACATAATTGACGAAAAATTAGATGTTTTAGGACAACCTCTACCAAGCGAAAAAACAAATATTAATTGGGATAAAGATGAAGAATTTGATTTTTTATATGATATAGGGATAATTCCTGAGTTTGAGTTAAATTTATCAAAAAGCAATAAAATTGATTATTTTAAGATCAAACCCGATGATGAAATGATTAATGAAAAAATAAACAATATTGCTCTACAACATGGTAAAAATGTTGATGTTGATAAAATTGGGGAAAAATCAATGCTTAGAGGTGAATTTATTCAATTAGATGAAAAGGGAAATACTTTGGAAAATGGAATAGTTACAGAAGACGCTAATATGCTCTTTGATGTGATTAAAGATGAGGAGATAAAGAAAAATTTAAAAAATAAAAAAGTAAACTATACAATAGTTTTTAATATTAAAAAAGCTTTTCCAAGCAATACCGAAATTGCCTCATTACTTAAAATAAATAACAAACAAGCAGAAAATATAGATTCTGATTTTAGATTTAAACTAACAGGGATTTCAAATTTTGTACCTGCCGAAATTAATCAGGATTTGTTTGATAAAGCTTATGAAAAGGGTGAGGTTAAATCTTTAGATGAGTTAAAAGGAAAAATTATAACACTTTTAGAAAACGAACTTGAGCATAATAGTAATTATAAATTTCATATTGATATTAGAGAAAACCTTATTAAAAAAATTAAAATTGACTTACCTAATGAATTTCTAAAAAGATTTATTTTTTCTACCAGAACAGATGAAAAATTAACCAAAGAAAAAATAGAAGAAGATTATAATTTATATCAAGAACAATTTAAATGGGAAATAATTAAAAACAGGATAATTAAAGATAATGATATAAAAGCAAGTGAAGATGAGGTTTTTAATTATACAAAAGGTATTATTCAATATCAATTTATGCAATACGGTATGCAATATGTTCCTGAAGAATATCTAGAAGAACAGGCTAAGAAAATGCTTGAGAATAAAGATGAAAAATTTAGGATATTTGAAAAGGTATATGAAGATAAAATTGTCAAATATATTAGAGAAACAGTTATGTTAAACGTAAAAAAAATTAGTTTAGGCGAATACAAAAAACTTGTTGAAAAGAAATAAATACATTTTAACTTATACAAATTCAAACTTATTGCATTTACTTCCATTTTAGACTTAACTCATACATGGGTTTAAATTTATTTTTACTAATTTTACATTCTGAAAATCATTAAAACTATTTTATTATGACTAATAATAATGAATTTAACAAGTATGCAACAAAGCATATAGGAATAAGCAGTTTAAATCTTGAAAAATACACATCTATTTATAATAAGAGATTTTCTTCAATATACGGAAATTATATTTCACCAACAATTATTGAAGAAAGACAAATGAACATTGCTACAATGGACGTATTCTCAAGATTGATGATGGATAGAATAATCTTTTTAGGCTTACCAATAGATGATTATGTTTCTAATATTATACAGGCACAATTATTATTTTTAGATTCATCAGACCCCTCAAAAGATATTCAGATATATTTTAATACTCCGGGAGGATCTGTTCATGCAGGTCTTGGTGTTTACGATACAATGCAGTATATAAATGCAGATACCGCAACTATTTGTACTGGTATGGCTGCATCAATGGGAGCTGTATTATTAACTGCAGGATCAAAAGGCAAAAGATCTGCATTAAAACATTCAAGAATAATGATACATCAGCCAATGGGTGGCACTGCCGGACAAGCTTCTGATATTGAGATAACAGCAAAAGAAATACAAAAACTCAAAAAAGAACTTTACGAAATTATTGCTAAACATTCCGGAAACGATTATAAGAAAATTTGGAAAGATTCTGATCGTGATTATTGGATGACTGCTCATGAAGCAAAAGATTACGGAATGATTGATGAAGTTTTAATAAGAAATGACAAGAAAAAATAAGCTTATGGATAAATGTTCGTTTTGCGGAAGAAATAAAAAAGATACAAATCTTTTAATTGCAGGAATTTCGGGACATATTTGTGACGAATGTGTTGAACAAGCTTATGATATAATAAAAGAAGAAGGGAAAAAGAAACCTGATGATTTTAGCATAAGTAATATAAAACTACTTAAGCCAATTGAAATTAAAAAATTCTTAGACCAATACATTATTGGACAAGAAGAAGCAAAAAAATACTTATCTGTTGCCGTATATAATCATTATAAAAGATTACAACAAAAAATTAGCAAAGACGACGTTGAAATTGAAAAATCGAATATTATTCTTGTAGGAGAAACCGGAACAGGAAAAACATTAATGGCAAAAACAATTGCTAAAATGCTACATATTCCTTTTACAATTGTAGATGCGACAGTCTTAACAGAAGCTGGTTATGTAGGTGAAGATATTGAAAGTTTACTGACAAGATTATTACAATCGGCAGATTATAATATTGCAGCAGCAGAAAAAGGAATTGTTTTTATCGACGAAATTGATAAAATTGCCAGAAAGGGAGATAATCCTTCAATTACCAGAGATGTTTCCGGCGAAGGCGTTCAGCAGGGTTTATTAAAATTATTGGAAGGAGCAATTGTTAATGTTCCTCCTCAGGGTGGAAGAAAACATCCTGACCAGAAAATGATACCTGTTAATACACAAAATATATTGTTTATTTGCGGAGGAGCATTTGATGGTATTGAGAAAAAAATATCTCAAAGATTAAATTTACAGGTTGTTGGGTTTAATGCAAAAAAAGAAATAGAAAATTTTGAAAGAGATAATATTCTCCAATATATTGCACCGCAAGACCTAAAATCTTTTGGATTAATTCCCGAAATAATTGGGCGATTACCAATTCTAACTTATCTAAACCCTCTTGACAAAAAAGCATTAAGGGACATTTTAACAGAACCAAAAAATTCAATAGTTAAACAATATGTTAAACTATTTGAAATTGATGGTGTTGAATTAATATTCAAAAAAGATGCTTTAAATTATATTGTTGATAAAGCAATTGAATTCAAATTAGGAGCAAGAGGACTGCGTTCTATTTGTGAAGCAATTATGATGGATGCAATGTTTGAAATACCAAGTAACCAAAGAAAAAAAATGGAAATAACTGTAAAATACGCCACCGAAAAACTGGAAAAATCTAAAATTAAAAAACTTAAAGTAGCATAAAAAAAAGCCTCACAAATTGTGAGGCTTTTTTTTTTGGAAAATTTTATCTCAAAATTATATTGTAGGTCTTATTCCCAATTGTAACAGTTGCTTCATTATCGCAATTGCCATCACCATAATCAACTGTTCTGGTTTTAAGGTCTTCTGGTACAATTTCCAAAACTCCTTTAGTTATCCATCTGCAACCAATTTTTACAATTAGAGGTTCAATAATTGTTACTGTAAAATTAAGTCCATCACGGTTTACACCACTTGCATTACCGGTAATTGAATAAACATCATCAGTAATACCATCAATTCCAAGTATATCACCATTACCGTCAAGTGTAAAATACCCCGTTTCTTCTCCTTCTGTCCATTCTCTTGTTCTTGTAGATTCCCATGTAATTTCATCACCATCGGGTGTTGTTACTTTTGCATTAGTAACTTCAATAGTGTAACTTAAATTGTCGTTTGAATTTCTTCCATTATTAGTAACTGTTTTATTACCTTCTACTTTATAATCGTTAACATAATAATCATCAGTAGTTGCTGTAATAACACAACCGGTGTTTCTGTACCTGTCAGATATTGTATACTCAATTTTTCCTCTTCTGAGTTTAAGATCTGTTCCTGTGCAATTTGTTGTACCAAAATCAATAGTAATAGATTTAGGAAATGTTGTATCGGGCCAAGCAGGGGTTACTGTTACAGTTGCACAGTTTCCAAAACTATACGCAGTTAAACTTTTATTGCTGCTTTCGTCTTCGGCTGTTTCGTTAACAACTTTATATACATCGTTAAAAGCATTTTCGGCTGTACTATTATCTGCCGAAGAAGTTGTTGTTCTATTTAATTTATACTTTGAACACGAGTTAAAAACAAGTAAACTTGAAGCAAAAAGTATAATTGTTGAGATCAAAAATAATTTTTTCATGATTCTTAAATTTTAATTAATAATTAATTGTTCATGTATTTAATACACATGTAATTTAAAATACCCTTATTATTTTTTCTTCAACGTTAAATACGAATAATCAAACGGAACACTATCGTCATCATTTACAAAAATTTCTTCAATTTTTTCCCATTCATCAAAGTTAATTTCGGGGAAAAAAATATCTGCATCAAAATCTTTATGAACTATTGTAAGATATAATTTATCGGCAACAGGCAGAAATTGTTTATATACCGAGCCTCCGCCAATAATAAAATTTTCATTTTCCTTATCCATTAGCTCAACAGCATCGTTAATAGAATATGCCATTTTGCATCCTTCAATTATTTCGCCAATAATATCGGTAATAACAATATTTGTTCTGTTTGGCAAAGGTCTAAAAGGCAAAGATTGGTAAGTTTTTTTGCCCATAATAATATTATGCCCGCTTGTTAATTTTTTAAATCGCTTTAGGTCATTAGGAATATGCCACAAAAGGTCATTATTTTTTCCTATTGCATTATTTTTTGCTATTGCTACAATTATTGATATTTGCTTTTTCATAAATTTTATACTGAAATTTCTCCTTTTATATGAGGATGCGGATTATAATCCTCCAAACGAAAATCCTCAAATTTAAAACTGAATATATCTTTTACTTCTGGCTTAATAATCATTTTTGGCAATGTTTTAGGCTCTCTTGATATCTGTAATTTGCATTGCTCAATATGATTAAGATATATATGTGCATCGCCAAGTGTGTGAACAAAATCGCCAAGTTCTAAATTTGTTACTTGTGCAATCATCATTAATAAAATGGCGTATGACGCAATATTAAAAGGAACTCCTAGAAATGTATCGGCACTACGTTGATATAAATGACAGGATAATTTTCCGTTTGCAACATAAAACTGAAATAAAATATGACATGGAGGTAACGCCATGTTATCAAGTTCACCAACATTCCACGCACTTACAATATGTCTTCTGGAATTTGGATTATTTTTAATTGAGTTAATAACATTTGATATTTGGTCAATATGAGTTCCATTGGCAGATGGCCATGAACGCCATTGATAACCATAAATATGTCCAAGCTCACCATTTTCATTTGCCCATTCGTCCCAAATTTTAACATTATTATCCTTAAGATATTTGGTATTTGTATCGCCTGCCAAAAACCATAATAATTCATGGATAATTGATCTTAAATGCAGTTTTTTTGTTGTTAATAATGGAAAACCATCAGCAAGATTGAAACGCATTTGATGACCAAAAACTGAAATTGTTCCTGTTCCTGTTCTGTCTTCTTTTTTAACCCCCTCGTCTAAAATTCTTTCTATTAAATTGATGTATTGCTTCATTTATATTTATGATAAAATAACCCCCACAATTGTTGCCGAAAGCAAAGATGCTAAAGTTCCACCAAGCAATGCTTTCATGCCAAGTTTCGACAACATTTTACGTTTACCCGGAGCTATTGCTCCAATACCACCAATCTGAATACCTATTGAACCAATATTTGCAAAACCGCATAAAATATATGTAGAAATAATTACTGATTTTTGACTTGCAAATGCAGAAAGGTCAATATATTCTTTTAAACTTTTATATGCAATAAGTTCATTAAGAATTATTTTTTCGCCCAGCAACTGACCAACCAGAGCCATATCGGCAGAAGGAACACCTATCAGCCATGTTAAAGGTGCAAGCGAATATCCCAAAATAAACTGAACACTTAATTTATCGTATTGCCCACTGGTAATATCCATTATCCATGCATTTAATGAAGTATAATCGCCAATTTTATAAAATATGAAGTTTACAAGGGCTACAAAAGCAATAAAAACAAGCAACATAGCAGCCACATTTACGGCAAGTTTAATTCCTTCTGAAGTTCCATTAGAAATGGCTTCAAGAACATTTGAGCCAATTTTATCTTTACCTACTTTTATTGATGCATCAACTTCTTCCGTTTGTGGCACTAATATTTTAGCTGCAACAACAGCACCTGGTGCTGCCATTACTGATGCCGTTATCAAATGTTTGGCAAACAGCATTTTTTGAACAGGGTCATCTCCTCCCAGAAATCCAATATAAATTGCAAGAACACCCCCTGCAATAGTTGCCATACCTCCTACCATTACTAACAATATTTCCGATTTTGTCATTTTTTCAAGATATGCTTTTATCAATAATGGAGATTCTGTTTGTCCAAGAAAAATATTGCCTGTAGCCGAAAGGCTTTCTGCACCCGAAAGGTTCATTGCCTTTTTCATAAGCCATGCCATTCCATAAACTACTTTCTGGATAATTCCATAATAATACAGAACACTGGTAAGTGCCGAAAAGAAAACAATTGTAGGCAGTATCCAAAAAGCAAAATTTATAAGCGGACTTTCTACTTTATCAGAAATAAAAGATTTAAATAAAAATGTGCTTCCTTCTTTTGTGAAATCGAGAACTTTAATAAACATTTTACCAACTATCTCAATACCATGCTGTATAAATGGCACTTTCAAAACCAATATGGCAATTACAATTTGAATTAATAAACCTACCAATATAGCCTTCCAGTTAATTGCTTTACGATTACTGCTAAAAAGATATGCAATAAAAAGAACCACTATTATACCCAACAATCCTCGAAGCAGCGTAATAATAAACGAACTTTCTTTTACTTGTTGCAATGGCACAGCTACATTTTCTTCTGTATTGACATACAAATAACTAACACCTCTGTCGTTAATTATTAATGTATCAGAATTGCAATAATCGATATTAAATTCTCTTATAAATTGCTGATATTGTATTTCGTTTTGTCTAATCTGAGTTACAATTTGCCCATTGTAATAAAATATTAATTCAGGAACATCATCAATAACTTTAAAAGCAATAGAGTCTATATTTTTTTCAAGTAATTTTGTAGTAAATGAAAGTATTATTGTGCTATCGTGTAAAATATATGAGCCCGAAACATTGGGGTTTTCGCGTACAAAATCGAATTGAAAAGTATTGCTGTCTTTATCAAAAATAAGAAAATCATTTTCTTCAAGTTCGTGAATAACTCCGCTATTGCCACTTGTTACAGATATACATTTCCATTTTGTTTTTATAAGGTCAGAAAAATTTGCTTTGTCATTTGCATTTGTCTGCAAACCCACAAAATGAAAAATACTTATTAATAAAAAATATTTTATAAAATTCATAATACTTTGAGAATTACAAATGTGAGGAAATCACAATTTTATTTTCTTAAATTTATTTCGTCTCTAATTTTAGATGCTAATTCATAATTTTCTTCAGAAATAGCTTTATTTAACTTTTCCTTTAACTTTTTATTGTTATATCCTGAAAAATCATTATCGCTATCACTATCATTTTCTTCTTGTGTGGTAATAATTTCTTTTTCTTCGTCTATCTCCTTTCCAACATCAAGCACTACTCCGGCTTTTGCCATAATTGCTTCTGATGTATAAATTGGGCATTTAAAACGCAGAGCTAAAGCAACAGCATCAGAAGTACGGGCATCAATAGTAATTATTTTGTTATTAAAAGAGTAAACTATATCGGCATAAAACACCCCCTCTTCAAGTTTACTTATTACAACTTCTTTTATTTCTACATTAATATTTTTTGCAAATGTGTGAAACAGATCATGAGTAAGTGGACGAGGAGGAGATAATTTTTCCAAAACAATTGCTATTGACTGTGCCTCAAAACCACCAATTATTATTGGGATACGTCTTTTGCCATTTTCTTCGGCAAGTACCAAAGCATAAGCTCCTGCTTGTGTCTGACTATAAGATAATCCTAATACATTCAATCTGATTTTACTCATTATATTACCAATATCTGGAAAATGCTTGTTTTACTCAATTTGATAGACAAATATAATAACTTAATGACTATTTTTCTAATATGTTTTATAATTAAATTTAACAGAGTTATACACATGTTAAAGTTCATGCACACAAAACAAAATAATGTATGACAAAGCTCGTTCTTTCCTTACTTCTTTAATAAGCTATAAGACTGGCTTTTCTTAAACTATCCTTATGTTCAGTACTTAAGCTATAATCGTTTTTATAAATAGCTTTTTCCCAATCACCATACATAGGATTTGGTAGAATAATGTATTTTGTTCCAAAATCATTTTTATTGGCATCAACAACATCCAATGCCAATTTTTCATTTCTTGATTCATAAATATCAGAAAAATCAGCCAAATTATCGCCAATTAAAAGTACAATATCATATTTTTTTAAGATTTTTTCTCTTCTTTTTGTTTTACTGCTTTCTTCTGTTCTTAAAAAGAAATTAGCCTTTTCCACAAAAGGAAAACCTAAATTTTTCATATTTTTCATTGTTCTTTCTAGCTCTTCCTCTCTCCTATTTGAAACATATATTGCTTTTACTCCTTTTGCTTTTGCATGTAATAAAAAGTCAATTGCACCCGGCAAAACTTTTGCTGAAGCTAAGTCAGTCCAGTTTTTCCAGTTTTCACCGGTATATCCAAGACCTGTTTTTATACACATTGCTTCAAAAGGGCTATTGTCTAATATGGTCTCATCAATATCAAGAATAACAACAGCTTGCTTGGTTGAAGATGTATCTAACTTTGTCAGATTGTTTTCAAGAGCTAATTTTGCAAAATTATAAGCTTGATAATAAACGGCTCTCATTTCTGCCGATTGTTGAAACCATAAAGTAGACATTACTAAATGTTCCTGCTCCAATCTATTATTAATATCCTCACTTTTAACTGATAATAATTCTTTATTATTTTCAATTCTCTTACAGGATACAATATTTAATATAAAAGCAACTAAAAAAATTGCATAAAATTGTGTTTTCATTTTAAAAAGTATTTGATTTTTAACTTAATATTAATAATTTTACATCATAAACATTAAGGTAAATTATTTTTTACAAAAATATGTTTTTGTTATCAAACATCTAACTAAAATATCATTTCTCTTAATTTATTTAAGTTTTATATTGCCTCAACTACATGGGCAAACTATAAACGATATAGGTAAATCTTTTATTAAAAACTACTTGCCGTCAGAATACGGATCTAATCCTCAAACTTGGGCGGCTATTCAGGATAATGATGGTATAATGTATTTTGGTAATAATGATGGAATACTCGAATTTGATGGTAAAACATGGAGAAAAATAATAGGACCCGTTGATATAAGAGCTTTTTTTAAAGATTCAACAGGAATTATTTATGTAGGAGCACAAAACGAAATTGGGTATCTTGAAAAAGATGAATTAGGCTACACAAAATTTCGATCATTTACTGAGCAATTAAGTGAAAAAAAGAAAAATTTTTATAATATCCCCAGTATTGTTAAATATAAAGAAGGTGTGTTGTTTATTGGATTTTCACACATGTTTTATTTTAAAGATAAAAAACTTGAAAAGTTTTGGGAGTCAGAAAAAGATTTCAGTTTTGGATTTAATATAGATGAAAGAATTTTTGTTCGTAAAAAAGAAGTTGGATTAATGGAATTAGTTAATGATTCACTTCAATTAATACCAAATGGAAATAGATTTTCAGAACAAGCTGTTTACACAATGTTAAAATATGATGAGAATAGGATTTTAATCGGCACTCGTAATCAAGGCTTGTTTTTTATGAATATAAATAACTACTCAATTACTACTTTTAAGACAAATATTGATGATTATATTATTAAGCATAATTTATATCATGGCATTAAAATATATGAAAAATATTTTGTATTAGTTACAAGTTCCGGAGGTGCAGTAGTAATAGATAAAAAAGGGAGGCTTATTCAATTATATAACAAATACTCTGGACTTGATAATAATAACACTCATTTTGCTTATTTGGATTATGGAGAAAATTTATGGATTACATCAAATAATGGCATTTCATATATTGAAACATATTCTCCTATTTCATTTTTTGATAACGAAAGTGGATATTCAAACATTCCAACCATTGTTAACAAATATGGATTAAATTACTACTTAGGAACATTGCAAAATTTCTACACATTAGATATTGATACAATATTAACTGAATCCAGCAACAACTTTTACTCTTTTAATCCTTTACATAAAGAATCCACTAGTTTTATGGATATAAAAATTATTGATAACGAACTTTATTCTGTTTTTCGCAATGGTATTTATAAACTTGAAAATAGCAAATTAAAATTAGTATTTTCTTTTAAGGTAAGTTATTTATTGCATCAATTAATTTCTAAACCAAACTACTTATTACTTGGAACAAGTAAAGGTCTTGTTCTAATAAAAAAAGAAAATGATAAATTTATAGATCTTGGAATGATTAAAAATATATCTGAAGAAGTAAGAGTAATAATTGAAGATAAAAATGGAGATATTTGGTTTAATACTTTAGAAAAAAATATTTACAAGCTTAAATTATTTCCTGAAAAACAAGAATCTGAAGTAATACAATATGATATTTTAAAAGGCTTGAAAATTGAAAGACCTGCTGTTCCAATATTACTTAATGACACAATTTATGTAACTACAAAAAACAATGTTTTTCAATATGATTTTAATAATGATCTTTTTCATAAATGCAACTCTTTTCCGTTAACTATCGGAGATAATGATTCAATAAAATATGAGAGTTTTACACAACTTAACGATAAAATCATTTTTACTACTACAGCTTCAGATGGCATTGGAATGTTAACTAAAAATGAAAATGGAGAATTTACTGTCAATTTTACTCCTTTTTTAAGAGAACCTGCTTTCCCTGTTTTCCACACTTTTATTGATACTGTAAACAAATGGTTCTGGTATACAAGTACAAAAAAGATTTATATTTATAATTATCAATATGAAAAAGATTATGAAAATAATTATAAAACTTTAATGAGAAAAATTACAATTAATAATGATTCTGTTATATCCTATGGTAAATATGATAATAATAATGTTCCCATTTTTAAATTTTCTGAAAACACTTTATGTTTTGAATTTTCCGCAATTCAATTTGAAAATAATGATGCAATTATGTACTCATACTTTATTGAAAATTTTGATAAAACATGGTCAAAATGGTCAAATGATAGTAAAGTCAAGTATACAAATATTCCAAATGGAGATTTTACATTTAAAGTAAAAGCTATTAATTGCTATGGTATAGAAAGTGAAATTGCTGAATATAAATTTTCAATCCTACCTCCTTGGCACAAAACTTTTTGGGCTTATTTACTTTATTTGGTTTTATTAATAATTTTAATTTATGGAATAGTTTATCTTAATTCAAAACGCTTAAAAGCAATTAACATTAAACTTGAAAAAATTATAGATGAAAGAACTTTTGAAATTAATCAAAAAAATGCTGAATTAAATAAACGGAATAAACTTATAACTGACAGCATCAGATATGCTAAACATATACAAGAAGCTGTTTTACCTAATGCACATATTTTAAACAAGTATTTTCCAGAATCATTTATTTATTTTCTCCCTCGTGATATAGTTAGTGGTGATTTTTATTGGTTCTCACAACAAGATAATAAATTATTCATCGCAACAGGTGATTGCACAGGACATGGTGTACCTGGTGCCTTAATGTCCATAATGGGAAATACCCTCCTTAATGAAATTGTTAATGAAAAGAAAATTCATAAACCCTCTGAAATATTTGATCAATTAAATAAGAGAATTGTAGCTTTATTAAAACAAAATGAAGAAGATAATCAAACAAGAGATGATGGAATGGATATATCTTTATGCTGTTTTGATAAAAAAAATAAAACAATTCAAATAGCTTCTGCAAATCATAAAGTACTAGTAATTAACAATGGGGGAACGGACATTATTGAAGGTGATATATATTCAATTGGTGGGTTGTTTTCAAATAAATCTGATTTTGGCTTTACAAATTACGAGTTAGAATACAGACCAAATACAAAAATTTATCTCTATTCAGATGGATACCAAGATCAATTTGGGGGAAAATATAACAAAAAATTTATGGCTAAAAAATTTGAGCAACTAATTTTAAACAATGTCCATCTAACTATGAACGAACAATATAATACCATTAAATCTACTTTTGAAGAATGGAAAAAAGATGTTAAACAAATTGATGATATTCTTGTTATTGGAATCAAAATATAATATAATCTAAACGACAAACAATAATAAATATTCCAAATTTCACTAAAAACAATAATTTTTCAATAAAAGAAATTTATCTTTACACTATAATTAAAATTAATACAAAACCCCATGATAATAAACAATTATAGATCTATGACAAGTGTTAAACTGCGTAGATTTATTTTATCAGTAATCTTTATGCTGTTGGTAATATTGCCGTTAATGACAAACTTGTTTGACTTTTTTGAAAACAGTGAATATTTTATCCCTATAGTAGCAGGTTTTCTTTTTATATTATTTTATTTATACGAGTATTTTTTAAATTACTACTACATATATTATAATGATGAAGGTCCAAAAATAATTATTCGTTTTTATTCTATGAGAATATTTCAAGGCTTAAAAAAAGCTGTTGAAATACCAAAAAATTCTTTAGTTAAGTTTGAAATAGAAACTTCATTTTTAAAGAAAAAAAAATTGTTGTTTTTATACCAACAGCATAAAAATGAAGTAATAAAATATCCTTATATAAGCATAACTTTATTAAAAAAAACCGATGTAAATTTATTGAATAAATCGCTCAGCAGATTTGTTGAAAAATCATAAAACTAAAAATATTATAACTAAGATTTAACTTTCTTTCAAAATTTAAAATTGTATTTTTGCATTTGATATTGAATAAAATAAATAATGGAAAAAAGAATAAAAGTCTCTGAATTACTAAATTCATCTGAATTTGATGCAACTGTAGTTGTAAAAGGATGGGTAAGAACTAAAAGAGGAAGTAAAAATGTTACTTTTTTAGCATTAAATGATGGTTCGACAATAAATAATGTTCAAATTGTTGTTGATTTTGAAAAAATTGAAGAAAATTTATTATTAAATATAAATACTGGTACTTCAATATCTGTTATTGGAAAAATTATTGAATCGCAAGGAAGTGGGCAAAAAATTGAGATTATTGCTGAAAAAATTGAAATTCTTGGAAAAACTGACCCTGATAAATATCCTTTACAAGCCAAAAAGCATTCATTAGAATTTCTCAGAGAAATTGCACATCTAAGATTTAGAACAAATACATTTGGTGCAATTACTCGTATTAGACATGCTATGATATTTGCGATTCATAAATTCTTTAATGACAAAGGTTTTGTTAACATACATACCCCCATTATTACGGGTTCTGATGCAGAGGGTGCCGGTGAAATGTTTAGAGTAACAAGCTTAGATATTAAAAATACTCCGCTTGATGAAAAAGGTAATATTGATTTCAAACAAGATTTTTTTGGTAAAGAAACGAATTTAACTGTTTCAGGACAACTTGAAGCAGAACTTGCAGCTTTGGCTTTATCTGATGTTTATACTTTCGGACCTACTTTCAGGGCAGAAAATTCAAATACATCTCGCCATTTAGCAGAATTTTGGATGATAGAACCGGAAATGGCATTTTATGATATAAATGATGATATGGATTTAGCTGAAGAAATGTTAAAATATCTCATCAGTTATGCTCTTGACAATTGCGTTGATGATCTTAATTTTTTAAGTAAACGTCAGCAAGATGAAGAAAAAACCAAACCTCAAGAACAACGAGCAACAGAACTTATAGAAATGTTAAAATCTGTTCTGAATAGTAATTTTGAAAGAATAACTTATACAGAAGCATTTGACATTTTAAGAAATTCAAAACCAAATAAAAAGAAAAAATTTCAATATATAATTGAAAATTGGGGAATTGATTTACAATCTGAACATGAAAGATTTTTGGTTGAAAAACATTATAAAAAACCTGTTATAATTACCGATTACCCTAAAGATATAAAAGCATTTTATATGAAACAGAATGGTGACGGGAAAACGGTTAGGGCAATGGATGTTTTGTTTCCCGGCATAGGCGAAATTATTGGCGGATCTCAAAGAGAAGAAAATTATGATAAGCTTTTAACCCGAATGAAAGAAATGAATATTCCTAAAGAAGAAATGTGGTGGTATATTGAAACAAGAAAATTTGGAACTGTACCACATAGCGGTTTTGGTTTAGGATTTGAACGCTTAATGCTATTTATAACAGGAATGAGCAATATAAGGGATGTTATTCCGTTTCCAAGAACACCAAAAAATGCTGAATTTTAATTAATTTACTATAACGATGTTAAAACAATCATTACAACAAAAATTACTTCAAAAATTATCTCCTCAACAAATTCAGTTGATTAAACTTTTAGAAGTACCTACAATATTGTTAGACCAACGAATAAAAAAAGAAATAGAAGAAAATCCTGCTTTGGAAGAGGGAAATGAAGAAGAAATTGAAAAACAAGAAGAAGAAACTACAGAGGATGAAGAAAACAAAGAATTAGAAGAATTTTCTATAGATGATTATATTAATGAAGAAGATGTTCCATTTTATAAACTTTCTGCAAAAAATTTCTCAAAAGATACTGAAAACAAAGACATTCCATTTTCAATTGGTTCAACTTTTCATGAAGAATTAGAACGACAAGCCGGTTTAAGAAATTTTAACGAAGAACAAGAATTACTTGCAAAGTACATAATAGGAAATATTGATGAGGATGGTTATTTACGACGAGAACTTGATGCTATTGTTGATGATGTGGCATTTACATTAAATATAAATGTTAAAATTAATGACCTGGAAGAAATTCTAAAAACAATACAAGGATTTGATCCTCCTGGTGTTGGGGCAAGAAATCTTCAGGAGTGTTTAATCCTACAATTTAATAAAAAAACAATAGATACAGAATCAAAAAAACTTGCCAAAAAAATATTAAAAAATAATTTTACAGAATTTACAAAAAAACACTATGATAAAATAACCAATAAATATAATATTTCTGAAAATCAATTAAAAAATGCAATTAATGAAATAGTAAAATTAAATCCAAGACCGGGAAATACTTTTAGCAATCCTCATAATAAAACTTACCATCACATTACTCCCGACTTCATATTAGATATTGTAGATGGGGTTTTTCAATTATCATTAAATAGTAAAAATGCACCGGAATTAAGAGTAAATAAAAAATATTTTGAGATGTTGCAAGAATTTAATCAAGCTAAAGGTAAAGCAACAAAGACACAAAAAGAAGCTGTTACTTTTGTCAAACAAAAACTTGATTCCGCAAAATGGTTCATTGATGCAATAAAACAAAGGCAGAATACATTAATGATGACTATGAATAATATAATGGAGTTTCAAAAAGAGTATTTTTCGGAAGGCGATGAAACTAAGTTAAGGCCTATGATTTTAAAAGATATTGCCGAAAGAACAAATTTAGACATATCTACTATAAGCAGGGTTGCCAACAGTAAATATATTCAAACTCATTTTGGAATATTTTCTTTAAAATATTTTTTCTCAGAAGGTTTACAAACAGATTCAGGAGAAGAGGTTTCAACAAGAGAAATAAAAAAAATATTGCAAGATTGTGTTGATAATGAGAATAAGAAAAAGCCTCTTACAGATGAAAAACTTGCTGCTATTTTACAAGAAAAAGGATACCATATTGCCCGCAGAACTGTAGCAAAATATAGAGAACAATTAAATATTCCTGTTGGAAGACTTAGAAAAGAGTTATAACATTACAATTCAATACTCTGACTTATTTTAAAAGATACTTCCTTGAATTCTTCATCAGTAAATTTTAGTTTTGGTCTTGCAAAATTAATATCTTCAATATTATTAATTGGAATAAGGTGAATATGGGCATGTGGCACTTCCAGTCCAATAACAGCAATTCCAATTCTTTCACATTCAACAACTTTTTCAATACCCAAAGCAACTTTTTTAGCAAATATGTTCATTCTTCCAAGCAAATTATCTTCAATATCAAAAATGTAATCTATTTCTTTTTTAGTAATTACAAGGGTATGACCTTTAGCAAGAGGGAAAATATCTAAAAAAGCCAAGAACTCATCATTTTCAGCTACTTTATATGCAGGTATTTCGCCTTTAACTATTTTAGAAAATATTGAAGACATTAAGCTTTATTTATCTTGAAATTTCAATTATCTCAAACTTCATTTTACCATTTGGGACTGTTACTTCAACAACATCTCCTACAACTTTCCCAAGCAATCCTGAAGCAATTGGAGTATTTATGGATATTTTTTTTTCTTTAAAATCTGCCTCGGCTTCTGATACAATTGTATATTCCATAATTGAATCATTATCAAAATTCTTAATTTTAACTTTTGATAGTATCTGTACTTTTGAATTATCAAGTTTTGATTCATCAATTACTCTACAATTTCTAATTACTTCTTGTAATTTAGATATTTGAAGTTCTAAAAGACCTTGAGCCTCTTTTGCAGCATCATATTCAGCATTTTCAGATAAATCTCCTTTATCTCTTGCTTCAGCAATTTGCCCTGATATAGCTGGTCTTTCAACGTTAGTCAATTGCACCAGTTTTTTATGTAATTTTTTTAAACCTTCTTCTGTAATATAAGAGATTTTTGCCATAACTCTTACCCCCTCCTTATTAATAATAAAAAAGAATCCCAAAAAGGAACTCTTTCAAATACAAATATATAAAATTATTTATTAACTACAAAGTAATTCTTGCACCTATTGAATGTGTACCATTAAATGGTTGTGTATTTCTGTATGAATAATCAATAGAGAATACAGAACCCTTTTCTTTATTCATTGGTACAATAATAGAGATACCTGCTGTTGGACCTGTATATACAGAAATGTTGTAGTCCTTATCTCCAGGCTCTTCCTGATAAACATAACCGCCTCTAAACATTATCAAGTTTTTATAACAATATTCTAATCCAATATGGTATTGGTCTTGTATAAATGAATTTGCAGTGAAATTTGCAGCAATTGTAAGTTTATGATCAGAGGTCATCTTATCACTAACTGTATCAATTTCCTGTGAAATCATAAAATCATAAGCCACACCTATTTTAATTAATGAAGGTAATTCAAATTCTGTTGACCTGTGTTCAACTGTCATTACTATTTCATCAGGAGGAACCCAGCCTCTAAGCGACATACCATCACCATTATATTTCATTGTTGGTCCAACATTTTTCATTGAAATACCAAATTTAAAATTATCTCTAATCTTTTTACCTGTTTTATCTTTCCCTATACCTGTAACATACTGTATTCCTGCATCAAGAGAAACTCCTGATGCTGCAAGATCAGAAATACCTTCATTTATAACCTTAACAACCAATCCTCCAAATATACTATTAGAGAATGCTTTTGCAAACGCCAATGAAATGTTTGTATATGTAGGATGATAGGTTCCTAAACCGCCTTCGGGAACACTAACTGTTGTTATGTCAATTTTTCCAAAATCCATTGACATAAACGCCAAACTCATTACTCCTGTTTCTCCAACCTTTTGTGAAAATCCAAAAGAATTAATATTTATGCCTGCTCCGGACATCCATGATGTTCTTGAAAATATCAACTCTGTTCTTTCTGTAAATGCAGTTCCTGCAACATTAGAGTATATTGCTTCCAAGCCTTTTATAGAGGCCGTGTTTGCACCACCCCAACCGGAACTCCCTGCCCATGGGTTTATTAACAATTCTGAAGCACCTGCCTGGCCTGCTCTTTGCTCATTTCCTGCAAATGATTGGTTTGAAAAAGTAATTAATACTATTATTAAACCTGTAATTAAAGCTAATGAAACTTTTTTCATAATATTTAGTTTTCAAATAATCAACAAATTAAAAATTAGTTAAATCAATTGGTCTAAGTGAACCAAACCATTTAAGGATTTTCTCACCTATTTCCGGAGCATCTATATGTATAATATATACTCCACTTGCAATATCAATATTATATTGATTTTTCAAATCCCAATCGATATAAGATATTACATTATCCTTTTCAAATCTTCTAATTAAAATACCATTAATTGTATAGATTGAAATATTACATTTTTGTGGAAGATTAGTAAACTTCACAACCTTGTCTAATTGAGTCCTTTCATATTCAGAATATCCATAATAAGGATTTGGAACAACTCTGATAAGATCAAGTGCTGATTTTGCAGTTTCCATGTCACCTTTTGTTGGAGCCAAATCAGAAAGATCAAACCTGTAAAGTGGATTGTTTTCATTTCTTGGGTTCTCAACATCAGCAACATATTTACCTTGCTGATATGGACTAGATACTCTCAACTTAACAGTTACGTCTGTTTCTAAAAGTTCATAATCTTGATTCAAAACAGGAATACTAACCCACATAACATTCTGATAAACTCGCTTTTTATTTAAATCTAAGGGGTCAACCGGATCTGCTTGAATTAGTTTATCATATATTACTTTTCCTTCATCATAAGCAGGCATGAAATCATTTGGTGAAAGACAGTCATTGTTACCCATGATATAAATAACATGTTTTCCTCCCCAAACAATATCTCCTGCTGTAACACCACCAAATCCTCCACCAATATAAAAATCGGTAGTATATCTTGTTGAAGGGTTCCAAATTAAATCCCTACCATTATCGTTTATAAATTTTGAATCTTCTCCAAACATTATATTTAAGCGTTTTCCTGTATTAATATTAATTGCATAACCAGGGAACCAACCCATACCTATAATTGGTGTTCCTAATGTATCCGTCTCTCCATCAGGACTTCCATTCTTATCAACAGAAGGACTATTTCTTAAACTAAACTTTAGTGTATTATTTTCAGCCAATCCACTTGCAGCAAAACCTCCTGTTGTATCATATTCACACATTTCTATTACGGGAGACCTTGTCCATTTCGATTTATCTGATGTTATTACAAGGTCAACATTCTGTATTTGAAAATATTTTGGATTAATTCCATTATCATTAAAAGAGCTATAACCATCGTTAGGGCTATCATTATATTTAGAATTATAAGCTAATCCATATTTTCTACTGCAAATACTTATAAGAGCACCTGTTGCGTCATTTTCCACTCCTATTCGATATTCATCTTTTGCAACAAGTGAATATGGTGCCCAGGTACCGTATAAGATTTTCTCATAATACTGGTCAACATCTGCATATATAGAACTATAATCATTACAAGCTCCACAAGCTTGTTCTACAAGCGATCCTGATTTTATCCAATCAAATGGGGAACAACCATCATAATCAGACACAAAGCCTAACCACGGTTTAGTATTATCCTCAAATTCAATTGTTGCATCTATAAAACCATCTTTATCTGCCGTATTTTTATTTTCTAATGGAAAATCAACCTGATTAAATGTTATTGAAATTCCATAGTCAGCTATTAATTGTTCAGTATTTTTTGATGTTCTTTTACCTGCATCATAATAAGTAATCCAGTCATTAGAATAAACGGTACCTGCTGATGGGTCTGCAGGTTCCCAAAGCTTCCATTTTCCACGCATAACTTTTGCCTTATGAACACCTATTAAAATAACAGAATCCATTGCAAGCATTAATTCTTTTTCAGGAACATTTAAGGGGTCAATAACTTTTACACTTATTGGTCCATAACCTGCCTTATATACAATACTGTCTGTTTCCCATGGCTCTCCTGCCATTATTCTTTCAATTGTTTCGTCTGTTAAATTAATTAAATTTTCTCCATTGCCATGTCCTTCCAATTGAACAACTTCAGGACTATCACCAAATTCAGAGTTTAGAATTGTTCCCATATTTGCCGGCTCATATTTATGAGGAATTGCTTCATAAGTTTTAATTGAACCACTTACTCCTTTTCTACCCGCTTTAAAAGGTTGTTTTTGACCATTTAATGCATTCTCATCTGTTGGATCATATTTTTTATAGTTATTATAAGCGTAAGCCATCACAATAAAATAATATTTTTTATGATTTACCAACTTCTTATCTGCTGTTGCAAATTTGTCTTCAGTTATTTTAAACGTATGCTTAATGCCCTCATTTTCACCCTCAACCATTAATTGTGGAACACTTGCCATAATTTGACCATCCCAATTATAATTAATAAGTCTGTTAATTGGCTCACCATTTTCGTCAACGTTTTCAATATCACATTGGAAAACTAATTTTGACTTGTCAATATTATAAATATCAGAAACAGATGTATTTTTATCTTTTAATTGATATACCATATAACCTTCAAAACGATAATAAATATCACAATCATCAACAATACCATCACCATCATCATCGGGACATACAATAAAAGGGTCTTTCTCAAGATAATCTTCAGGAGTATCTTTAAAATTATTTGAACCCCTATCATTATAAATATGGAAAATCAATTCCTGATCAAACTCAATAATTTTTAATTCAGGTGAATCCGGTCCATCAACAACTTTAAAACAATTTTCAAATAATTTTTGTGCTTTATCGTCTGCTCTCTGTACTTCTCCAACCGAAGCCCAAGCTCCACCTGACGAAGCTCTTGCCCAAACCAATCCAACTGTTATATCATTAACTGCACCGGGTTCAAGAGTAAAAGGTCCTGCAGATTGCACAATCCGTTTGTCATCAATAGGAGTATTTGCTAATTCTTCAGACCATACATCTTGCGGATTTCCAGCAGTTCCCCATCCGCATACATCTGTATTGGGATCACCTGGGAACACGAAATCAGTTGGTGTAGATCCACCATGCCCATCTCCTCCATAAGACAACCTTGTTCCATCTCTCCAGTATCCCTTCAAATAATAATAATATTCCGGTGCTGTTTCTGGATCTCCCATATCACCTCCAGCATTATTATAATAAATAAACCTTCTCATTCCCCATCTTTCATTGTCAATAACACCATCTTCAAAATTCAAACCATTAATACTACCTTCTTCTAATGGTGCTCTTGTACAATTTAACTGGTCTGTAAGAGGATCCCAGTTTGACAAATTATCCTGACCATCAGCATCCTGATACGGTCCTTCAAAAAAATCAACACCTATTGCAGGTGGCTGTTTACCGTATGTATAACCACTTCCATCACCATCATTATCATCTCCATTATATATATAACCGAGACCTCTTTTCACATCACAACCACAATAATCATCCCAGGCATCACCCATATCACCATCTGTAAAAACTCCAAAATATGTGTTATATAATGTATATGTAGAACGATTTATCAATTCATAATTTCCAAAAGTCATATTGTTTAATTCGTCATTTGTTGCAAAAGCAAATGCCTGTGCACGAATTTCCATTCCAATAGCTGTTCCGTTTGATTCCTGATGTACATTACCTTTATCGTTATACACCCACCATAATGTTTGGTCACCATATAAACGAGGTTTTCTTAATTCTCTTGAAGTACCACAAGGTAATGATCCGTCTAAATCAAAAAATGGATAATCACCGGCAGCAGGATTATAAACGTCATCATCATCAGCATCAAAAAATGGAGCAAGATGATAATCATATCCAGCAACTACATCTCCATGTGCAGGCCATTCTTCAATTATTTTAGGGACTGTATATCCTTCAAATTCATCACTGTTTAAAATATTTGAGTTGTTTTCTAATTTCGCATTTATATAAGTTCTGTATTTAGAAACATCATATCTGAAAACAGAAAAATGTCTGTCATATTTTGAACAAACATCAGATGTAACGTTAGCTTGTTCAACTCCACCAACAACAAGTGGTCCCGGCCAGTAGTCAACACCACCTGCACGATATCTTACAAAACAAGATCTTAACTGGTCGTTTACGTCAACTCCTCCTATCCATATTCCTCCAACAAAAAGAGACATTTTACCTGAACCCTTTGGTACTTCATATCTTGGTTCTCCAATTAAATCCCACCACATATCTCCTCCTGTATGAATTAATGCCCTAACATTATTCAACTCCATTTCAGTTGATGCTGAGGCAGGAACGCAACCTGCAGAAACTGACTTTGGTTTTCCCTGCTTTTGGTCAACACTCTTTCTCGCAAAAGTTGAAAAAACAATTGAAAGACCTATTAGCAAGCAAGTAAATTTCAAAATTGATGTTTTCATTTTATAATTTATTTTAATTTTTATCTCTTTTAATAATTATAATAATAGTTAATATTTTAAAAACTTAATTGTAATCCAAACCTGATTGTTCTTGGCAAAGTATAATTATACGGACTATTCATTATCATAGAATAATAATTTCTGAAAGCCTCAGGGTCATTTTGATTCTCAATTAATGACTGATTACCTGGAATTATTAAATATCCATCGTCATCGGGATTACCTGTTTTATCATATACGTCTAACACATTTTTGGTATTTAAAAGGTTTGAAATATCAAAATAAATGCTCAGATATGCAACTTTCTTCTTGTCGCCCTCACCTTTGCCCCATTCTAATTCAATGGTTTTATCAACTCTCATATTAACAGTAACACGTGCAGGTTTTCTTGAACCATTTAATGAACCAACCAAATAATCAGTAGTAAGGTCTTTTCTACTATATGGAGAACCTGTTCCATAATTGACCGTAAAATTTGCTCCTGTATTCTGAAAAATATCTGTACCAAACCATTTAGGACCGGTATACATTCTACCACTTAAATAACGATAATCAAAAGAGGCAACAATAGCATGACGTTGGTCAAAATCAAGAGGAATAGTTGTTCTTAAATTTGGTTGTCCGGTTTTAATTAAACTAAGTCCTGACTCAGCATTAGAACCTGTACCATTAGCAAACTGTAATGTATAACTTGTTCTTAAACTAACATTACCTGTTCTTCTAAGATCGTAAGTTACAGTAAATCCTTTAACAGTACCAAAATCAATATTTGCATAAGTAATATAATTAACAGGATATGCTCCATATATATATTGCGACTGTATCATATCACGCATTTCACGATAGAATGCAGATAATTTTAAAGATGAAGTATTTGTTAGCTTTTGTTGAAATCCTAATTCATAATCAATAGTTTTTTCAGGTTTTAAATTAGGATTATTAATTGGGTTCTGTCCTTTAGACTGAATAAATAAATAATCTAAGGGGTTTAATCTTGAAAAACCTGAAGGTCTCTTTGAAAGCACATCATAATGTGCAAAGAATAATGCCACATCAGATATTGGGAAAGAGAAAGAAACTCGAGGCATCATTGTTATCTGCGGCTCATAATCTTCAAAACCTTTATCATTCAAATCTATATCTGGCTCAACAAGACATGGAGAAATACCAGTAGTAGCAGCAATATCGCTATAATTATCAACCTCAACTCCATTTTCATTATACCATTTTACATTAGCAGGATTATTACCTGTACGGTATCCTAAAATATCTGTTGGAGAACCAATATTATCAACATATACGACATAGTCGTCACCAATATTGCTCGGAATAATGTAGCCATCACTTTCATAAGCAGCATTATCAGAACTTAGCATTCCGGGAACAAGTTCGGGAAAAACGCCAGCCATATCAGATGCTTTATAAGTTTCAAAAAATGAATAGCTGTCCATTAAAACCTTCTGATTTGCATCATATCTGTCAACACGAAGACCAACATTAAAAATAAGGTCGTTAAATGCAAACTTATCCTGAATATATGCTGCAGTATAACTAGGTTCAAATGGTGCAATTGGTCTTAAATATCTTCCATTTTCATCTTTAGAATCAAAAAAATCTTTAAAACTTGGTTTGCTTTTTAATCTGTTACCATGATGGTCATACCCATAATATGCTACATAAGAATTACCATTATTTAGTAATTCGTCGGCACTAAAATAATCAATAGAAAATTCTGATGGATCATAAGCATCAATATCAATCCATTCTCTACTATCAATATCAATTCCAAGATGCTCTCTGAATTTTTCATCAAACTGATATTGTCCGGATTCATTGTATTTTCTATTATAATGAATTGTATCCTGAAGCACTCCTGCACCATCCCATGTATAAAGAGGATCACTAAAATCCAATTCAAGAATATGGTCATTAATATAACCCCTGGCAAGTGTCCATAATCCCACAGGTGCAACACCATAATATCTGTCGCTTCGTTGTTCAAATTCAAAACCAATTGAAATTTCATGGTCTTTAACATCTGCTGCTCCACTTGCTGAAACTCTGAATTGAGAATTATCTACAATATTATAAGAATTGAATTGAGTCCCCGGCGAATTCCAATTCATTCCATAAGATGATCCTAATCCATAAACTGATTTTGGTACATCTCCATTTAATAATCCACCTGCATACTGGACATTCTCTTTATTCAAATAATAAAAACGTTGATTGTGTAAAGAATAATAGTAATCATTATATTTTGATAATGTGGGATTTATATCTGAGTGTTCAAAATCATATAAAGTATCTCTAAAACCATTTTGTATAATTATGCCGTCAGAAAAACCTGATACAGTATCAGTCCATTCGTAAGATTTCATTTTATATGTTTCAAATTTACCAACATAGCCATAATTAAATAAATTGTCTTTATGAGAATCATCCTCTTGTGTTCTGTCTGTTTTTGAATAATCAACCTGAATTTGATAATAAGCATTTTTTATCAAAGCTTTTTCAGCTTCTTCAGGACTGGCAGGTGTAAATTTTTGAGTATATCTTAAATAAGTTCTCCAGTTAGTATATTCTTGATATCCATTATTGTTCCAATTAAATAATTGATTAGATCTATTAATCATGTGTTCATTATAATAATCAAAAGTTCCGCCTAGTGTTAGATTTGTATTTCTTGAAGGTTTATAATCCACTTTACCTGATAAATTAATTCTGTATCGTTTAATATTTTTTTGTGCTTTAATATTTTCAAAAACATCATTACCGTCAGCATCTTTTTCCTGTAAATATTCAGCATTTGATTTTGAAACAAGACTACCAGGTTCTGGTACACGCAAAGGATTATCTATAAGCCAATTTAATGTATCTTCTTTAATTGACCAGTTGCCAACTGCCGAAGGATATCTGTCTTTTTGATAATTAAAACTTGCAGAAATAAAATACCCTGCAATTGGTTCTTTTATAAATTTTGTAGAATCATTTGGGTCTGTTCTTTTCTTAAACATCATTGGTCCTGAAACCGAAATCTCAGCTAAGTTATAATCATAAGGATCTAAGAAATGAGATGTTACAAACTCTATACCACCAAACATTTTTTTCGAAGGTCCTTTTGTTGTAATACTTATAATACCGCCTGTAGCATCACCATATCTGGCAGGTATTCCTCCTGTTATAACTGTAACCTGTTCCATAGCAGATTTTGGTACAGCACTTGTTCCTCGTACTTTAACACCATCAACATAATAAACAGTTGCATCAGACCTTGCTCCACGGATACTTCCAATTTCTCCATTTTCAGAATATACACCTCCAACTGTAGTAGCAACAGCAGCAGCAGAACGCCCCGGCATTTTTGCTATATCTTCAGATGTTACAGTTCCACCAGATTCTGTTTGGTCTTTACTGATTAAAGGCACTCTATATTCCTTAATTTCAACTTCCTGAATTACCTGAGCAGAAGAATTAAGTTTAAAATCCTGAAAAGTAATTTTTCCGGCAATAATCCTCAATCCATTCAACTGCAAGGATTTATACCCCATGTAAGAAGCTTTCACAGAATATTTACCCGCCGATATAGGTTTGATAGTATATTTACCATCAAAATCAGTCATGCCTCCTGTAACAACACTCCCGTTTTGAATAATAGAAACATTCGCAAAGGGTATTGCTTCTCCATTCTGTGCATCAAGAACTTTTCCTTTTAAAGTACCACTTTGAGCAAATACTCCTCCGGAAATTAATAAAATTAATAATGTTGATAATAAATTTCGCATCATAACAATTTATTTATAAAGTAATTATGTAATTTTCGCAATAATTTTAACATTTTTTAACAAGTCGTAAATATATGAAATCTTATATTATAATCCCAAAAAAAATAATGCAAAAAATACATGCTTTATAATAATTAATTAACATTTTAACATCTTTTCATATTGAATGTTTTTATAATCAATAATTTAATTGATTTATTATATTGTTTAATTTCTATATAAATTTACTGCATAAACTTAAAAAAGTTGCTTGAGAATTTTTAAACAGCAAGTTTCAATTAACAAATGGTATTAATTATGCTATGAATTGAAATGGGGAAATCAGTATATACTTTCTGAATTTGAAGTTTTCATTGCACCAAACCATTTCAACACTTTTTCTCCAATTTCAGGTGCATTAATATAAATAATATATACTCCACCGGCAATTTTATTTCCGTATTGATTTTTCAAATCCCAATCAATATATGACAACTCGTCATCCTTTTCAAATCTGCGTATTAAAATACCGCTAATGGTATAAATTGATACTGTACAGTTTTGTGGAAGATTAATAAATTTTGCAATTTTATCTGACCAATTATTTTGATATTCGGAATTTCCATAAAACGGATTTGGTACTATTCCAATAAGATCAAGTGCTGATTTTGCAGTTTTAAAATCACCTTTTGTTGGTGCCAAATCTGAAAGGTCAAACCTGTAAAGTGGGTTATTTTCATTTCTTGGATTCTCTACATCAGCAACATATTTACCTTGCTGATATGGACTGGCAACTCTCAACTTAACAGTTACATCTGTTTCTAAGAGTTCATAATCTTGATTTAAAACAGGAATACTAACCCACATAACATTCTGATAAACTCGTTTTTTATTTAGGTCCAACGGGTCAACCGGATCTGCTTTAATTAGTTTGTCATATATTTCTTTTCCTTCATCATAAGCCGGCATATAATCATTAGACGTACCAGAATCATTATTACCCATAATATAAATAACATGTTTTCCTCCCCAAACAATATCTCCGGCTGCAACACCTCCATAATCTCCCGGAATATATAGGTCTGTTAAAATTCTACTTGATGGATTCCAAATTAGATCCCGACCATTATCGCTTATAAATCTTGAATCTTCTCCAAACATTATATTTAAACGTTTTCCTGTATTAATATTAATTGCATAACCTGGGAACCAGCCCATACCTATAATTGGTGTTCCTGATTCATCTATCTCTCCGTCAGGATTTCCATTCTTATCAACAGAAGGACTATTTCTTAAACTAAACTTTAGTGTATTATTTTCAGCCAATCCACTTGCAGCAAAACCTCCTGTTGTATCATATTCACACATTTCTATTACGGGAGACCTTGTCCATTTCGATTTATCTGATGTTATTACAAGGTCAACATTCTGTATTTGAAAATATTTTGGATTAATTCCATTATCATTAAAAGAGCTATAACCATCGTTAGGGCTATCATTATATTTAGAATTATAAGCTAATCCATATTTTCTACTGCAAATACTTATAAGAGCACCTGTTGCGTCATTTTCCACTCCTATTCGATATTCATCTTTTGCAACAAGTGAATATGGTGCCCAGGTACCGTATAAGATTTTCTCATAATACTGGTCAACATCTGCATATATAGAACTATAATCATTACAAGCTCCACAAGCTTGTTCTACAAGCGATCCTGATTTTATCCAATCAAATGGGGAACAACCATCATAATCAGACACAAAGCCTAACCACGGTTTAGTATTATCCTCAAATTCAATTGTTGCATCTATAAAACCATCTTTATCTGCCGTATTTTTATTTTCTAATGGAAAATCAACCTGATTAAATGTTATTGAAATTCCATAGTCAGCTATTAATTGTTCAGTATTTTTTGATGTTCTTTTACCTGCATCATAATAAGTAATCCAGTCATTAGAATAAACGGTATCTGCTGATGGGTCTGCAGGCTCCCAAAGCTTCCATTTTCCTCGCATAATTTTTGCTCTATAAACACCTATTAATGTAACAGAATCTATTGCAAGCATTAATACTTTTTCAGGAACATTTAATGGGTCAACAACTTTTACGTTTATTGGTCCATGTCCTGCTCTATAAACAATACTATCTGTTTCCCATGGCTCTCCAGCCATTATTCTTTCAATAGTTTCATCTGTCAGGTCAATTTGATTTATTCCATTTCCGTGACCTTCTAATTGTACTATTTGAGGACTTCTTCCATAAGTTGAATTAAGAATTGTTCCCTGATCTATAGGCTTATATTTATGTGGATATGCTTCATAAACTGTAACATTGCCAAGTATTTCTTTCCTACTTGATTTATACTGGGTTTTTTGACCATTATAAGTAAATGGGTCATTTATGTCGAACTTTTTATAATTATTATATGCATAAGCAATTGCAACATAATAATATTTTTTATGGTTTACAAATCGGTTATTTTCAGATAAAAATTTATCTTTAGTTAATCTAAAAGAATGCTTTATACCATTATTGCTACCCTCAACCATTAATTTTATTTCAGTATTCTGAATATCTTCATTATAATCATAATTAAAAAGATTATCTATCGGGGTTCCATTTTCATCATAGTTTTCAATATCGCATTGAAAAACCAACTTCGACTTATCTGTATCATAAATATCTTTAACTGTACAATTTTTATCTTTTAACTGAAAAACCTGATAACCTTCAAAACTATAATAAACATCACAATTATCAGATAGTCCATCATTATCATCATCAGGGCAAATAATAAGTGGGTCTTTTTCCATATAATCTTCAACTGTGTTTTTATAATTATTAGAGCCCTTGTTATTATATATATGAAAAATCAATTCCTTATCAAGTTCAACTATTTTTAGCTTAGGAGGCTCAGGTCCTTCAAGTAATTGAAAACAATTTTCAAATAATTTTTGTGCTTTATCATCTGCTCTCTGCAATTCACCAACCGAAGCCCATGCTCCACCGTTAATAGCTCTTGCCCAAACAACACCAAATGTAATATCGTTTACAGCACCCGGCTCAAGTGTAAATGGTCCTGTTGATTGCACAAAACGCTTGTCATCAATAGGAGTGTTTTCTGTTTCTTCCGACCAAGCATCCTGTGGATTTCCGGCAGTTCCGAATCCACATATATCTGTATTAGGGGAACCAGGGAACACGAAATCAGCTTGTATAGAGCCTCCATATCCATCTCCTCCATAAGTTAAGGGAATACCATCTCTCCAGTATCCCTTCAAATAATAATAATATTCCGGTGCTGTTTCCGGGTATCCCATATCACCTCCACCACCATGAAAATACATAAACTTTCTCATTCCCCATCTTTCATTATCAACAATTCCATCTTCAAAATTTAAACCATTAATACTGCCTTCCATAATCGGAGCTCTGCTACAATTAAGATTACAGGTATCGGGTTCCCAGTTTGACAAATTATCTTCTCCATCAGCATCCTGGTAAGGTCCTTCAAAAAAATCGATACCTATTGCAGGAGGTTGATTTCCATAAGTATAACCACTTCCATCACCATCCATTTCATCTCCATTATATATATAACCGAGACCTCTTTCCACATCACAACCTACATAATCATCCCAAGAATCACCTAAATCAGCATCTGTATAAATACCAAAATATGTGTTATTAATTGTATGTGTAGAACGATTTATAAGTTCGTAATTATAGAAAGTCATATTATTAATTTCATCATTTGTAGCATAAGCATAAGCCTGTGCGCGAATTTCCAGTCCTATAGCTGTACCATTTGATTCCATGTGAATATTTCCATTATCATTGAACACCCACCAAAGAACCTTATCGCCATGTAAACATGATACTCTGTTTTCCCTACTTGTTTTACAAGGCAATTCATTGTCAATATCAAAATAAGGATAATCACCTGCATCAGGATTATATATATCATTTCCATCTGCATCGTAAAATGGTGCCATATGATAATCGTACCCGGCTGCTACATCGCCATGTGCAGGCCATTCTTCAATAATTTCAGGAATAACATAAGAATTAAACTCATCGCTATTTAAAACTTCGGTATCGCTTTCTAATTTAGCATTAATATATGTTCTGAATTTTTCAACTTCTGCTTTGGTAATTGAAAAATGTCTATCGTACTTAATGCAAACATCAGAAGTAGTAGTAGATTGATTTGCTCCACTTGTAATTAATGGACCAGGCCAATAATCAACACCACCGGAACGATATAGAACAAAACAAGAGCGTAACTGATCATTTTCATCAAGACCTCCTATCCATATACCACCAACAAAAAGAGACATTTTTCCTGAACCTTTAGGAACCTCATATCTTGGTTCTCCAATTAAATCCCACCACATATCACCTCCATTATGAATTAATGTGCGAACATTATTTATTGATAATTCTGCTGAAGCACTTGGAGCAGAACAAGCGGAGGCTATGGATTTATTAGATTTTATATTTTGTGAAAATAAAGCATAAGGGCATGAAATACAAAACAATAAAATAATAAATTTAAAAACAAAATTTCTCATAAACTAATTGAATATATTTTATTTAAAATCGACAATAATGTCAATTTGTAAATATAATAAATTTCTTTATAAACTTTATAAAGTTATAAGAAAATTTTCAAACAGTAAATTTCAACTAATAAATGGTATTAATTATACTATGAATTGAAATGGAAAAATTTATTTCATAATTTCATTCCAAATTACATCATCGGGAGGATTTGCCTCAATTTTTATTTTTGTATTTTGAACGGGATGGATAAACTCAAGGCTTCTGGCATGTAAATGAATACTTGCATTTTTATTAGAGCGAGGAAAACCATATTTTAAATCACCTTTTATAGGGCAATCAATTTTTGCTAACTGACATCTTATTTGATGATGACGACCGGTTAAAAGGTCTACTTCTAATAAAAAATATGTTTTGGTATTTTTAAGGATATTATATTTCAGAATTGCTTTTTTTGTTTTTAGTTTTTCATTATCGTAAGCATAAGATCGATTTTTTTCCTGATTTTTAACTAAGTAATGAATTAAAGTATCTGATTTTTTATCCGGTTTATTTTTTACAATCGCCCAGTATTTTTTTTCAATTTCCTTTTCCTTAAACATATTGTTTAGTCGCGTTAATGCCTTGCCTGTTTTAGCGAACAGTATAATACCACTTGCAGGTCTGTCTAATCTATGAACAAGTCCTAAAAAAACATTTCCCGGTTTATTATATTTCTTTTTTAAATATTCTTTAATAATATCTATTAAAGTAATATCACCTGTTTTATCTCCCTGCACTAATTGTGAAGGCTGTTTATTTACGGCAATTATATGATTATCTTCATAAAGGATTAAGAGATTTTGCATTTAATACTGTTCTTTTTCATTTGGAAAATCTCTTGTTCTTACATCTGTAATATAATTTTTAACAGCACCTGTAATTTCCGCATATAAATTATGGTAACGTCTTAAAAATCTTGGGGAAAATTCCTGTGTTATACCAAGCATATCATGTAAAACAAGAACCTGTCCATCAACTCCTGCACCTGCACCTATTCCTATAATTGGTATCTGAACACCTTTTGAAACACTTTCTGCAAGTTTTGCGGGAATTTTTTCCAAAACAATAGCAAAACAACCGGCTTCTTCAAGCTCGTGAGCATCTTCAATCAATTTATTTGCCTCATCTTCTTCTGTGGCTCTTACTACATATGTTCCAAACTTGTGAATTGACTGAGGTGTAAGACCCAAATGCCCCATAACAGGAATACCTGCTGATAATATTCTCTGAACAGATTCAATAATTTCGTGTCCACCTTCCATTTTTACTGCATGAGCCCCTGTTTCTTTCATAATTCTAATTGCAGAAACCAAAGCTTCTTTAGAATCTCCCTGATATGTCCCAAAAGGTAAATCTACAACAACTAAAGCTCTTTTTATTGCCCTAACCACTCCTCTTGCGTGATAGATCATTTCATCAAGTGTAATGGGCAATGTACTTTGGTTGCCTGCCATAACATTTGAAGCTGAATCACCTACCAATATTACATCAATACCGGCATTATCTAAAATTTTTGCAATTGAATACTCGTAAGCAGTTAGCATTGCAATTTTTTCACCTTTCAGTTTCATCTCATTCAACACATGAGTTGTTACTTTTCTAACTGATTTATGAATTGACATTATATTTATTATTAAATATTAATAAACTTTGATTATTTTTGTTTTTCAATACAAAATTACAAATTTGAGAAACAAATAAAATGAAAAAATTACTTTTTATACCACTTTTAATTATTATTTCTTTTTTTAATTCGTGTAAAACCGATTTTGAAGTAAATGCTGACTGGGAAGATATTAGTATAATATATTGTCTTTTAAACCCAAGCGATAGTGTCCATTATGTAAAATTAAACAAATGCTTTTTAGGAAATGAAAGTGCTTATGTAATGGCACAAATTAGCGATTCTTCAAATTATGCAAATGCTAATGTGATGTTAGTTCCCGGAAAAATAAAAAAATCAGGTGAATTTGAAGAAGAAGGACAAGCTATTACACTGGAAAAAACTACAGAAATTATTAAAGAACCCGGTGCTTTTGCCTCAGATGTTAATGTTTTATATAGAACACCTGGTAATAATAATTTTTTAGATATTAGTAAAGATTACAAATTAAAAATAGGAATTGACGGTAAAGAGACTATTGAGGCTTACACTTCTTTAATTTCCATTGATAATTTAAATTTACCATATTATTCCTTCAATTTAGCAGAAGGCACAGGAGTTCAACTAAAATGGTTAACAATTGAAAATGCTAAATTGTATGAACTATCAATATTTTTTACTTACGTTGAAATTGCGAATAATGACACAATAGAAAAAACTATAAAATGGATGCAAAAAAGTAAGATATCACAACATACTGATGGTGGTGAAACAATTACTCTTTCAATTTCGGGAGATGCATTTTTACAATTTGTTGCTTCAAAAATTAAAAGTGCTTCTGACTATAACCCAAATGCAATTAGAATAATTAAACAATACGTTCCTTCACCCGGAGATATAAATAATAGTATAAATAAATTTCCTTTAGAATTATATTTTTATACCGGAACTGAAGATTTACACACATATATTCAGGTTAGTCAGCCTTCAAACACAATAATTCAGGAAAAACCAAGTTTCTCAAATATAACAAATGGAATAGGAATATTTTCATGCCGAGCAAATAAAACTATTTCAAAAAAAATTATTACAGATAATGCCATTGATGATTTATCAGAAAGTGAAATAACAAATGGTTTGAATTTTTATAATTCTAATGAAACTGTTACATACTGGCAGATAATCAACTAAAATACTAAGAAAAAAAATTGAAATACTTCAGGCTTATATTATTATTCTATTTATTCCTGATAAATAATTATACATTTTCTCAATACGATAATTATGGTGTACCCGACTTTGATGCTAATGAAAAACAAACAAAATTCAGATTTAACTTTGATCTTGGATATGGCAACTGGAATAAAACTATAAATAATGGCACACAGGATTTTATTGTTGATTATTATCATGGGCTAAAAGATGGTTTTGACATTGAAGCCGGTGCAATTTATTTTCCAAACAAATTTATTGGAATTGGGCTTACAGGATTACGATTTGATGCGTACGCCAGATTAAATAATGTGTATTTAATAGATGATACTACCGGTAATGTTATTGCTATGGGGTTTCTTGAAGACGATATTGCAATTTCATTTATTGGTGCAACATTTTGTCATCGCTTTAAACCCATAAATAAAAAATATATAATTCAGCTTGCATTAACTCCCGGATATTTCTATTACAGAAATTACAAAAGCTGGGTAATATATAATGATAAAATAACAGGCACATCTTTTGGAATTAACTTTGCATTAAATCTTGATTTTCAATTTTCTGACAACTTTGGTGTTGGATTTGGCACAAATATACTAACAGGCTCTATTAAAGAAGTAGAAATTAATGGAGAATTACAGCAACTTGATAAAAACGAAAATTTAACCCGTATTAATTTTACTATTGGCTTTAAAGTATATATTTAATAATCTATCCTGCCAAAGCTTCTTTTTTCTCATGTACTTTTCTTGAAATTTTAATACTAAACTCATACAAAAGATATAATGGAATTGCCACAAGAAACTGACTAAACACATCGGGAGGGGTTATAATTCCAGAAATAATTAGAAACAGAACAATGGCATGTTTTCGATATTTTTTTAATTTCTGAGGTGTAATAATTCCTATTTTTGATAAAAAGAAAATAAATACCGGCAATTCAAAAACAATACCCGTAGTTAAAGCCAACATTACAACTGTGGAAATATATGAAAATAAATTTATTGTATCGCTTACTTGTGAACTTACTTCATATTTATTTAAAAAGTTTATTGTAAGTGGGCTAATAATATAATATCCAAATAACACACCTGTAATAAACAATAAAGTTGTTGAGAAAATAAAACTGTTTAAACCTTTTCGTTCTTTTACACTTAATGCCGGCTTAATAAAACGAAGGATTTCATAAATAATATAAGGAAATGCCAAAATAATACCCGATACAATTGCTACAAGAATATGAGCTCTAAATTGTCCAGCAAGTTCAATATTAATAAGGTCTAATGAAATATCATTAATACAAATTGCAGAAATATTCACATATTCAGAAAGTTTACATAACCAGTAGTTTGTAAAAAAAGAAGGCTCTTTAGGGGCAAAAATTATTTTATCGAAAAGAAAAGATTTGAATATAAAAGCAAGGGTTGAAAATAGCATAATAACAATTGCTATACGAACAATATGCTTTCGAAAAACTTCAAGATGTTCCCAAAAAGTCATTTCACCATCTTTTCTTGACTTTTTCAGAAAACTAAACATATAAAATCAGAAATGAAATTATTTATCGTTCTTATCAACTGCATTATCATTGGTGTCGGGCTTATCGGAAGTAGCGTCCTTAAATTCTTTAATGCCTTTTCCTACTCCTTTCATCAAATCCGGAATTTTTTTCGCACCAAAAAGAACAAGAACTATTAATAAAATTATAATAATTTCTTGTGTCCCAATAATACCAGCTATAACAAAATTATTTATCATGATTAAAAATATTTATTTTACAAAAATACAAAAAAAGTTGACAATTGACAATTGACAGTAAGCAAAAATTATCCCCGAGTACTCGAGATAAACATTTGTAAAAAATTAAGCATGCTTAATTGCATGATAACGGCAAACATAAATACACTTATCACATTTTGTACAATTTTGATTATCAATACTTGCAATCTTTGTATCTCGCTCTATAGCGTCATAAATAATACATGCATGAACATCAATACAATTATTACATGAAGTGCATTTTTCCTGATTAATTTGTGGTGGCTTATAATCGTCTTCAGTTGTTTTTATAATAGCACCGAATTCACATGCATTTTCATCTACACAAATTCCACAACCTGTACAATAACTCTGATTAATTTCAGGCTGAGCATAATCTACCGGAATATCTTTATAAATATCACCATATTGACAAGCATTTAAAGTAATGCAATCGCCACAATATGAACACATATCAGTATGGATTATTGGGTCATGATAGTTTGATGGTGTTTCTTGTATAATAGCATTATAATTACAAACGTTTGAAGTATAACAATCACCGCAATTTGTACAAATATCATCATGAATTACTGGAGCCTGATGACCAACAGGAAACGTTTGGGTTATTGCATTATATGTACAAGCAGAATAACATTGTCCAGATGTAATACAATTTGTTTGATTAATTTGAACTGTTGAAGGAATTATTCTATTCCATTGACAAGAAGGAACACACTCTCCACAACGCACACATAAACTATGATTTATATGGGCAAAACCTCCACTTAAATATATTGCATTTTCGGGACAGGCATAATAGCAATCTTTAGGGCCACAACCCAAACATGCTGATATATCGTACTGATCACTTCCTCCAACATAGCTAATACAATCACCCTGAGTCTGACAAGCATCGACACAATCTCCACATCCAACACAAGCATTATTAACAGTATATGTTGGCGAATGAACTTCTATAGCATTTACAGAACAAGTAGGTACACACGCTCCACATTCTACACAGTTACTTTCTTCAATATAATAATTTAATGGTGTAATATCAATAGCTCCCTCCGGGCAAATCAGTACGCATTGCCCACAATCTCTACAATTAACATCATCAATTTTATAATCACAAACCGAAATATTTATTGCATTTTCAGGGCAAACCGGTACACACCTACCACAATCTCTACAATCATCTTTTTCAATTACATAACCAATAACAAATATTTCAAATGCATCAAATTCACAATGCGGAACACATTCTCTACATTCAATGCATTTATCAACATCAATAGTGTAGATTGAATTTTGAGGTAATTTGATTGCGTTATAATAACATGCTTCCAAACATTCGCCACAACCAACACATTGTTTTGGATCAATGTTTAATTTAGAATACTGGTCGGCTAGTTTCCTGCAACTGTTTAAAACCGGTGATGATAATACAGCAGCGCCAAGAGTAAATAATGATGCTTTTTTTAAAAATTCTCTGCGTTGATATTTTTCATTATCATCTTTTCCCATATAATCTTCTAAAATGTTATTCTTAACTCTGCTCTTGCCATATAATAAGTTTCATCCAAAACATCTGCCTCCATCCTGCTAAACATTGTTGTTAATTTTGCGCGTTTGAAAAATGTTTTTCCAATAGCTAAATCATATTCCGAAATATTTTCATCTGTAAATTGCTGAGTAGCTTGCAATTTAACATGCAACTTCCATTTAGGTATTCTGTGTTTAGCCGCAAATTGATATAGTGGTATATCCATCATATCCATTCTCATTACTTCGCCAATAAATAAATTACTAAAAGATGTATAAACCATTGCATTATCGTCAATATCAATTTTATTAAAATACCCAAGTTGAATAAACAACTGTCCTTTTGACGCAAAATTGAATTGTTTGCTTGCTTTTACATGATAAATAACAGCTTTATTGTCAATAGCATTCTGGTTTAGGATTTCATATTTTACTTTTATTTTCAAGGGTAGCTCTATCATTGACATAAGCCCATAATGCGTTCTAAGATTATCGATACCTGTACCAAATTCATTATAAACCACTATCCCTAATTCTTTTAACACTTGTTTTTTCTTCTTAGAAGAACTAAATTCATTAAATTCATCATCACTACTTGATTTTTTCTTTCCGGAAGGCATCCATTTAAACACAAGTCCTGCAAAATTTGTTTCTCCTACCCCTTGCCCAACATACGCCAATTCTCTATCATACAGTATATTGTACAAATAGTGAACACTACAAAATGATCCAAATCTTGAAAAATCTTTTAAAACGGAGGCTCCTGTTACATTTAACTGAAAATCTTTCACTTTCTGGATATAGGATAATCCCAGTCCTCGTTCATTTACTAAAAGATAATCGCCAAAATTCATTGAATGAAATCCAAGTGTTAGAATTTTGTCTTTTTTATTGTTATATCTGTAAAATCCTTCACGAATACCAAATCTTTGTTTTTGAAAAATTTTCATTGGACCCTTTTTACTATTATTTGAATATTGATCCGGTCCGTTTAATGAATTACCCCAAGCCTTAGTTCCTCCTTCAAAATAGAATTGGTAATTTTTTTTAGAATAGTCTGCTCCTATAAATATCATTGCATTTTTTATAGAACGATCTGTCATAAAACCATAACCAAAAGTGGTTTCTGCTGCCCAGAATAAGTGAGATTTTTTTTTAATTGGCTTTAAATATCCCCCCAACTTACTTCTGCATGTCCATTGCGAAAATATTGGAGAAATCAATAAAAAAATAAATATTACTATTAAAAATTTACTTTTCAATTTTACATTCATTTACACATTTAACGATAGTAGGATATTTTTTTGATTTTCTTAAAAACTTAAAACTTCCTTGTGAGCATGAGTCAATACAATCACCACATGCAATACAATCGGTATTATTAATAATGCTTAATTTCTCATCACGAACAATTGCCTTATATTCGCATGATTTCTCACACATTTTGCAAGAAATACATTCACCTTTAATACCAATTACAGAAGCTCCGGGAATTTTGGTTATCAAACCCAATACCAAACCAACAGGACACATTGTTCTGCAAAATGGGCGATATATAAAAAGAGAAGAAATCAGAACAAAGACAACTAATGTTATAATAATTATTAATTCAAGATCGAAATATGTAACATTAATTAGCATATCGTAAAATCCCTTAAACCCAAAAATATTAATAAACGGATCTATTCTACACCAATATTTTGTTCCCATTATTGCTACCTGTATAATTAATGCGCCAAGCAAAACATATCTTATAATACGAAAAATATTTTGAGCTTTTCTAGTTTGAAGTATTTTTATTTTTCTAGGCAAGTATAAAAATTCCTGTATTGCTCCAAGATGACAGATCCACCCACACCATACTTTTCCAAAAAAATATGTAATAGGAATTATTGCTATAAACCATAATATATATATCCAACCCGTTTTATACCCAAAAATTACCAGTAAAAAATCTTGAAACCCGCCAATTGGACAAACCGTGCATCCACCCTTATAGAATCCAAGTACAAATAATGATATTAATAAAAACAAAACTCGTAGATTTCTTGTTGTTTTATATCTTACAAGGACTCCTGCAATTATTGTAAAAATTAAAACACCAATTATCCAATATAACCCAATCTTTTTGTTTTGTTTTCTTTTATTTAAATGTGGACAAGTTTTTGAACAATCCTGATTACTATGTTTAACTTCATTAAATTCAGAAAATTCGTCATCCACACTGCCCTCATCAAACTCTTTAAACTCGCCAAATTCATCATCCGTTTCTTCTTCTTCAAAGGACTTAAATTCACCAAACTCATCATCTACTTCTGCATTTTCCTGAGAATAAAGGGAACTAACAAATAAAGGAGTAAAACTAATTACTCCTACTAGTATTAAAACTCGAAATATTTTTTTCAACATACTCTATTCAGGAGTTACCGTTTTTAATGTAATTGAACCAAATCCTCCCATTTTATCACATGTTCTAGTCGCTGAAAGAGAATGTTCACCTTTTTTTGTTTCTTCAACTTTTACTTTTAATTTCCTTTCCCAAACACCATGTGAAGTTTCTTTCCAATCTGTAGCTGTTAAAATCTTAAGTCCTTTACCCTCAAATTCTGTTTGTTTAATACCAATTGTACAAACTCTATGAGTAAAGGTAACTTTTACTTTTATTACAAGCTTATCACCAACATCATAAACCTCTTTCTTACTAGATTTCTCTACTTCAAATTCAATTTCGCAAGCCATTACCTGGCTTAAACTGAAAAACATCAATATTAATCCTGCTAATAAAAAACTCTTGCTTAATAATCCAATACTTTTCATAATTTAATGATTTTAAAAATTTCAATTTATTTAATACAATATTAATGCAAAAACTAAAAAAATAATCTGCAATAATTTAAATAATAAAAACCCTTAAACATATACAAATATCTACATACGTGTATATGTGTAAAATGCAAATGCTTGTGATGCTATTTAGAAACATTCTAAATTAATTAGACTCTTTTTAGCACACAAGGTTTAAAACTCAACTTTAGGGGCAACATCAGTACCTTCTTTTGATTCAAAATATCCTTTGGTTTCAAATCCAAACCATGAAGCAAAAATATTATGAGGAAATTTTCTCACATAAACATTATAGATTTTAGCAATTTCATTAAAAGCCATTCTTTCTAATAAAATAGTATTTTCAATTTGCTCAAGTTGATTTTGAAGTTTAAGGAAGCCTTGATTAGCTTTTAAATCCGGATATTTTTCAATTACAACCATTAATTTTGATAAAGATGAAGATAAACCATCTTGTGCATTTTGAAAATTCTGAACTGTTTGTTCATTTAATTTTTCAGCATTTATATTTATTGATGTGGCTTTAGAACGTGCTTCAATCACATTTGTTAAAGTTGTTTGCTCATGTGTTGCATATCCTTTTACTGTTTCAGCCAAATTAAGAATTAAATCTGCTCTGCGTTGATAAGTATTTTCAACTTGAGCCCACTGTGCGACAACTGCTTCTTCTTTTGTTACCATGCGATTATAACTTCGGTACATCCATATTCCCAAAATTAATATAATAATAACTAGCGGTATACCTATTAATGTCGTTGCCAAACAGCCTGTGCCTTTTATTTTTTCCTTCTTTGCCATAATTTATGTTTTAAATGATTAGCAAAATTAAGAAGAAATAATACTATATAAAAAAAATATTGTGCTAATAAATTTCTATTTTTGATTTTTAAAATTTATATTTTTATTTAGAATGTGTGGAATAACCGGCATATATGCTTTTAATGAAAATGCTTTTAATTATAAAAATAAAGTTGAAAAAGCTGTATCATCATTAAGGCACAGAGGTCCTGATGACAATGGGATTTATATTCACAGCAATGTAGCTTTAGGTCATTCAAGATTAGCTATTATTGACACTTCTGCGGCTGCATCACAACCTTTTACAGATGCATCTAAAAGATATACAATTGTATTTAATGGCGAATTTTATAATTTCAAAGAGCATCGAAAAATTCTTAAAGAAAAAGGCGTTCAATTTAGATCTAATAGTGATACTGAAGTTCTTTTATATTTATACATTAAATATGGTGTTGATTTCATTGCAAAAGTTAACGGATGTTTTGCATTAGCTATTTATGATAATGTAGAAAAATCGCTTTTGTTGGCAAGAGATAGAATGGGAATTAATCCTTTGCATATATATCAAGATGAAAATAAACTGATATTTGGTTCAGAAATTAAAGCTATACTAGAATATAACATTAATAAAGAAATTGATTATGAATCTTTATATACTTATTTGCAATTAAATTACATTCCCGGGCCTCATTCAATATTTAAAAACATATACAAATTAACACCGGGTACATATTTGAAAATTAAAAATGATAAAATTGAGAAAAATGTTTATTATAAGATTAAATCGGAAATAACAAATAAGATATTATCTTATAATGATGCTAAAAATTCACTAAATACACATCTTGATAATGCAGTTAAAAGCAGATTAGTATCAGATGTTCCATTAGGAACCTTTTTAAGTGGAGGGATTGATTCATCGGTAATTACAGCCATTGCATCAAAATATACAGATAAGCTAAAAACATTTTCTATAGGTTTTAAAGATGAGCCATTTTTTGATGAAACCTATTATGCTAATTTGGTTGCAAAAAAATTTAACACAGAACATACCGTTTTTTCTTTAACAAATAAGGAACTTTTTGAGCATCTGTTTTCAACAATAGATACTCTTGATGAACCCTTTGCCGATTCTTCTGCATTAGCTGTAAATATTTTAAGCTTTCATACACGCAAACATGTAACAGTTGCATTATCAGGCGATGGAGCTGACGAGATGTTTGGCGGATACAATAAACATTATGCTCATTTTAATGCTTTAAATAAAAATTTTAGAAATTCTGCAATTAAAAACAGTAATTTTATTTTCAATATATTACCAAAATCAAGAAATAATAAATACGGAAATAAAGCAAGACAAATTCACAAATATTCAAAAGGCTTAAACCTTAACGATAAAGAAAGATATTGGTTATGGTGTTCAATTTCAAATGAAAATTACGCATCTAAAATATTAAATTATAATATTAATCAACAAATTTATAATTCAAGAAAAAATGAAATTCTTGAATACATTAACAATGACTCGAAAATTAATGACATTTTATTATCTGATATGCATTTGGTGTTACAAAATGACATGCTTGTGAAAGTTGATATGATGTCTATGGCAAACAGTTTAGAAGTTAGAACTCCTTTCTTGGATCACAATGTTGTTAATTTTGTTTTTTCATTACCTGATTCGTATAAGATAAATAACAATATTAGAAAAAGAATATTACAAGACACATATATAAGCACATTGCCTAATGAACTATATAATAGACAAAAACAAGGATTTGAAGTTCCTTTATTAAAATGGTTTCAAAATGATCTTAATTCATTTATTTTTGACAATTTATTAAAGAAAAGCTTTATTAAAGAACAAAATATATTTAATATTGAACAAATTGAATATATGAGAAAACGTTTATCATCTAATAACCCAGGTGATATTACTTCTAAAATATGGGGATTATTAGTTTTTCAGTACTGGTGGAATAAATATTATAATTAATCATCTTTTTTAAACCATTCGCAAAAATAACTAGTACATATTAAAATAATTGTCGTATAATTGAATAGAAATAAAGAACTAGATGCCAAAAATATTAAGAATAATAAATAGATTTAATTTAGGAGGTCCAACATATAACGCTACATATCTGACCAAATTTTTAGAACCAGAATTTGAAACATTATTAATAGGTGGTCAAAAAGATGAAAGTGAGGACAGTTCTGAATTTATTGCAAAAAGTGTAGGTTTAAGACCATTTGTTATTTCTGAAATGCGTAGAGAAATTAACTTTAAAAATGATATAATAGCCTACCAAAAAATTAAAAATATTATTAAAAAATTTAAACCAGACATTGTTCATACTCATGCATCAAAAGCTGGAATACTAGGAAGAAGAGCTGCTTACAAAATGAATGTACCTGTTATTGTCCACACTTTTCACGGACATATTTTTCATTCATATTTTAATTCTTATAAATCAAAAATCTTTCAAAAAGTCGAACACAATTTAGCAAAAAAAACCACAAAGATTATAGCGCTAAGTGAACAACAAAAACATGAACTTTCTAATGTTTACAATATAACATCTACTGAAAATATTAAAGTAATACCATTAGGTTTTGATCTTGACAGATTTAAGATTGATATGGATAAAAAACGCATTCAATTTAGAAAAGATTATAATATCTCTGAAAATGAAATTGCTATTGGAATTATTGGAAGATTAGTTCCAATAAAAAATCATAATCTTTTTCTTGAATCAATTAAACAAGTAACACAAAAAAGTTCTAAAAAATTACGCATATTCATTGTAGGTGATGGTGAAAACAGAGAACATCTTATAAAGAAAGCAAAAAAACTCAAGCTTGATTATGCTCAAAATGGTGAAAGTAAAATTAAAAATGCAACATTAACTTTTACCTCATGGATTACCAATATTGATTATGTATATGCAGGTTTAGATATTTTAGCATTAACATCGTTAAACGAAGGAACACCTGTTAGTCTTATTGAAGCACAAGCATCAAATACACCAATAGTAAGTACAAATGTTGGTGGGATTAAAAATATTGTTATTCCAAATGAAACTGCAATTCTCACAAAAAATGGAAATATGAATGAATTTTCAGAGAAATTATTATCTGTTGTAGAAAATGATGAATTAAGAAAAAAATTAAGCCTTAAAGGCAGACAATTTGTTAATGAAAGATATCATTATACTCAACTTGTAAAGAACATGAAAGAGCTTTATTATGAATTACTAAACAATTGATTTTCCTATTTACATTTTACTAAGCAATATATTTTTCATCTTTCTTGAAAAAATATTAATTTCACTAAAATAAATTCTTATCAAAATATACTTATGGGGACTTCTAAAAATTAAATACTTGTATATCAGTTAAGAATTTGTATTTTAGATGGAATTTTTGATAAAAAAATATGATGTATAAAAAACAAGGAAATAAAGGGTTATTTGACGAAGAATTTACGA